>Ga0209340_1000065_pt1 | contig 145814 bp, 137 predicted proteins | sample EPASupsiteSAE323_FD_187266 | JGI IMG/M metagenome (GOLD analysis project Ga0209340, IMG submission 187266) | Bioremediated contaminated groundwater from EPA Superfund site, New Mexico - Sample SAE3-23 (SPAdes) (version 2) | ecosystem: Environmental > Aquatic > Deep subsurface > Groundwater >...
CGTTTTAGGAAATACAACTTTAAGCGGAGACATTGGTAAAACAAATAGTCTAAAATTAGTTAGAGCTGCTGAGGATGGCGTTTCAGCAAAGTTTGAGGGTAGTGTAAATACTGCTACTATAGAAGTAATGGGTAATGGTACGGTTACTTTTGATAATAATATAAATGCCGATAATATAATTTATACGGATTCTGGTACTTTGAAACTTACTTCCACCTCTAGCATCGTTTTGAGCGGTGGAGTGGATTTTGAAGGCAAAAACGGTGTACTAAGTATAGGTAATGATGTAAATGTTGCTTATAGCGTAGATAATACAGGAATTATAGCTGCGGGTACGTTTACCCTTGAGGGTGGTAATCAGACTGTTTCAGGAGTGATTGGTACTACTAAAGCTTTGGCTGTAGTTAATGCTGGTGCTGCTGCTTCTATAACGACATTTACTAATACGGTTAACGTTTCTAATCTAAATGTCTCAGGTACTGGAACTGTTAATTTGGATCAAGGATTAACTGGTAATCTAGTTTTTGCGGGTGATGGTATAGTTAATTTAGATAGTGGAAAAACAATAAGCGGAAACGTTTTAGCAAATACTGCCGGAAATGGTGAGTTAGTACTTGAAGGTGGAACTCAAAGCTTTGCGGGCACTATCGGTGCCTCTGCTAATATAGGCTCAATTACATCTAGTGCTGCAGCAGCAAACCTTGATTTTCTCAACACTGTAGGTGCTAACACAATCACTATTTCAGGTAATACTGATACTGTAGATTTTAGTAAAGCATTGAATGTTGGTGCTTTAAACATTAGCGGTGTTGGGACTATAACTAATTTTGATGGTGTAGTTACTGCTACCACTATGGATTTTACAGGAATTACTGAAACTATTAATTTTAACAATAATTTGAATGTGGGCACTTTAAACATTACAGGTGGCAGTGCTATTGTAGGTTTTGATAATGCTGTAGTAGCCACTACAGTTAATATTGCTAGTGCAGGATCAACAGTAAATTTTGATAGTACAGTTTCAGCTACTACTCTTGGCGTTACAGGTTCTAATTCTTTAGTTACTTTTGATGATGCCGTTACAGCGGCTACTCTGAACGTTGCAGAAGATGGTAGTAATGTTACGTTCTCTGATACCGTTTCATCAACTAATATAAACTTATTAGGTACTGGTAGCGTTGCCTTTAATGATAATGTTACCGGTAGCATAAACTTTACCGGAGGTAATAGTAATGTAACTATTGCAAATGGTATGGTATTAACTGGTGGTATGACAACAAGCACTAACGGCACGGGTAATGTTACGTTTTTAGGTGCGATGAATGTTTCAGGGGCAATAGGTAAGGCTACTAATTATCTTCGCGACCTTAATGCCGGAGTTGATGGTAAAGCGGTTGTTTTGGGCGGAGCGGTTTATTCTGATACGATAGATCTTGCTGGTAGTGGAACTGTCTCTTTCGGTTCAACCACCTCTGCAGGTGTTATAAACGTTTCCGGTCTAGGAACTATTACTCATACTGGTGATGTTGATGCTACCACTATTAATTTCACGGGTGCAAAAGTCGTAAACTATGGTGGGGATCTAAATGCAACGGATTTGAATTTTTCTGCTGCTGCGATTCTAACGGTTAATGGTGATGCTGATATAGACGCTATTAATATGAACACTGATGGTAGAATTACCTTTAATGGTGATGTTACTAATGCGGTTATTCAGGGCGGTGGTGTTGTAGGTGCCGGTGTAGGTAGCGTTATTTTTGCGGACAGTGCAACTAATGTTCAATCTATTGGTGTAGGTGCCGGCAATGTTTTGAAAGTTTTGAGTTTGTCGGGTAATGCTGATACTATTACAGTTACCGGCGGAGATGTTATAGCGGCGGATACAACTACTCTGGTTAATAATACATTGAATATAACCAATGGCTCTTTCACCATCGGTAATGGAGTGGATCAAACGCTTAAGGTGAATTTATATGAGACTAGTGCTAGTGGTGGCAAAATCGTTGCATCTGTCGCACCTGTAGTTGGTGCTAATACCAATTTGGTTATAAGCGTTGATGCCTCTGAATATGTGGCCGATGGAACAAGGTATACAATAGTTGATGGTGTAACCGGTGGTGGATTGGTTAGTTCTATAAAGAGCGTAAGCGGCATTAATTCTAATATGATCAAATATTTGCAAGATACCACTAACCATGATGATCTAATTATCGTTGCTACTCGTACTACTTTGGATACATTTGCCACAACTCACAATGCTAAGATTGTCGGTCAGGCTTTGGATGATATAGCAATGACGGGTAATGCGGATCTTGATACCCTTCAATTATCTTTGCAGGCTGAAGGTAATGCGGGTAATACTGAAAATGTGAATAATATTTTACAATCTTTAGTTTCTGCCGCTGACGGTGGTGCTATTCTTTCAAGCATAAACGTAGGGGCTATTACTCAAGGGGTTAACGAGGGTCGTATGGCGGCTTTGCGTATAGGGTATGATGATTACAGTAACGGTTATTATTCAGGTGATACCGCAAACAGTATGGGTTCTTCTTCTGCTCCTGTTCTAACACCTCCGCCTGAAGTCAATATTGATAACAGCACTCTTAATGATGGATACGACGAGGATTATGATAGTTCTCAATATTACTATGATTCGGGAATTTCGTCTGGTTCTATGACTAACGGATACAGTTTGTGGACTCAGGCTTATGCTCGTGATGGTAATCAAGATCCTACAACAGGTTATAACGGTTATGATTCACTTACCTTTGGTGTAATTGTAGGTATTGATACTACAGAGCTGTTTGAAGATACTGTGTTTGGCGTTTCATTCGGTTTTGGTCAAACAGATATTAAATCAAGAAATCTGAATAGAACAAAAACAGATTTAACAAACTATAGTGTTAGCTTGTACAGTAACTATGATTTCAATGATAATTTCTTCATGGATACTCAAGCTAGCTTTGGCTATAATGCCGTTAACAGTAGAAGATATAACGTAGGCGGATCAGGTAATACGGCTTCGGCTGAATATAACAGTAATCAATATCTTGCAAGGGCTTTATTGGGATATGATGCTTGGTTAGCAAACGGTCTTATATTAACTCCTACAATTTCTTCATCTTATAGCTATCTATATAACGAAGCTTATAGTGAAAAAGATGCAGGTGGTTTGGGCTTGCAGGTGAAAAGTGCTCACATAGCCGCGTTGAACTTTGGTGGCGGTTTGCTTATATCCTCTAAAATGGAAAGTTTAGATCATGAAACTGTTCTGAAACCATCGCTGCATCTTGGATATGAATATAATGTGGCTGGTGATAGATTGAAGAACGTTTCAAGCTTTATTGGTGGTGGTTCCGAGTTTGTTACCGATGATACTAAAAACTCCAGAAACAAAGCTAATGCAGGCGTGGGTATTGACTATACTAACTATATTTGGACAACATCTCTTAATTATGATTACGAATACCAAACGAATTACCAAGGCCACAGTGCTTCTGCTAAGCTTAGTATAGAGTTTTAATTTATTAGTTTCAGTAAGTCTTCGGTCGCATACATATAAGATTGAGGAGGAGTGAAGTTTATTTTCTCCCTCAATTCATCTAGCGTTATTGGGTTTTTAAGTTTTTCGGCCTGTTCTAAAAATAATCCGTAACCTTTATCTTTACCCTTAAAATATTCTTGGAAGGCAGCGGGTGATGTGCCTGTTTGTTTACCGCATTGTTGCCAAAGCTCGTCTGGCGGCATTATTTCGAGCTTTTTAACTAATGCAATCGCCACAATTGCCTTAACAGGACTAGAAGAATAAATAACCAGTTTTGTTTTGGGCTGTAAATTCGCCGGCAAGAGCTTTCTTAACTCAACGGTTTTTACTCCACTCAAAATCATCTCAACAAATTGAGGTTGGATGCTGATAACTATGGATTTTGAGACATTATGCATTTTTTTATAATAGCCTGTTTTATGGTTGTTAAATTATAAACCTTGTTTTAGAATTGTAAAATGAAAAGAAAAACCGCCTGAATAAATGTTTATTAATTTGCATTTTAGAATAGGAAATAATCATGAAAAATATCTCAGCAGTATTTCTACTATGTTTAATCTTAGTTGGATGCATTACGTTGCCGCCATTAACAGATGGAGAGATCTCTAGTGTTAGTAATCCTGTTTTGTGTGAGTTGAGTAGAGATAGACCAGATGAATATGTAAGATTAAGTTTAGAAATTTCTAGAAGAAAAACTGATTGTTCTCCTGCAGCTTTATATTGCTCAGAGAGAGGACTCAAAAAAGGAACTAATAAATATTCTTCTTGTCAAAGAGATTACTATGATGCCGTTGCGTTAGAACAAAGGAGATTATCAAACCCAGACTGGGCATATTGTACTGATCAGGGATTTGCAACAGGAACTGAAGCTATGGCTATTTGTATGGCATCATGGCAGCAGCAAAGACAAAATGAAGAGGCTTTGGAATTACAACAACAGCAATTAATTAATAATCAAGAAAATCATCATAGAGAAAAGATGATGCGGGATTCACAACATATAAATAGCCATATGGATTGTACAGCAACAAAACATGGCAACATGGTAATAACAAAATGCCATTAAATTGAATGTCTATGAATTTGATTTGTGGATAAAAAATGGGGCGATCGATGGGGATTGAACCCACGGCATCTTGGACCACAACCAAGCGCTCTACCACTGAGCTACGACCGCCACAAAAAATCTTGAAAAGACTTTAAGAAAAATAACTATAAACACTACCTAAGGTCAAGTTAATATAATAAAAATATTAATATATTTTACATAATTGTAATAAGGGCAGGGTGGAGGCAAATTTTATCCTTAAAAACCTGCAGATACATTAAGACCATCCATAATTATTTTCCTCCTATTGGAACATCTTTAAAAATTTCTGGTACTAATTCTTTTGGCAAATTTATAAAAAAGTGAGAATTGTAAAAACTTTCACCTTTAGGAAAATCTGGGGCATCCCCTATGGGGTATTTATCTTGATACTTACCCCATACAGAGGCTTTATCTACGAAAAAAGCAAATTTATCGGGTATATAGCTCGGATGCAAAGATACCAAACCACAATTATAATTAGCAGTTATATAATCATAATCTGGCAATACATTCTCAGCATAGAAGGCAAATGACGTCTGCATAAACCCACCACGTTTTTTATAACTAAAATCCCGTGAAGCAGCACTAAATGTTATAGCCTCTTTCAGCTCAACTTTATGAGAATCTAAATCTATCAAATGGGCCAATTTACGTCTTTCATGCAAGTTTTTAGCCCACGGATAAGTTTTGCCATCTGCCCAATTGTAAAATGCAATATCATTAGGCCTTTTAACCAGCATATTAACCAAACAAGCTACCCCCCCCTGTTACTATAGGGTTGAACATCCATCTCCATATAATCCACGCCAGGAGAAAAGTCAGTCGAGATATTTTCTATCGGTAAATTATATTTCTTAGCGAATTCTTTGGTATAAACGGCTTTCCAGCGACCTACAGGGGGCGATGGATATTCACAATCAAACATCGCATAAGGACTTTCCCACTTTTTACCCTTACAACGATCTGGTAGTTCCGCATGACTGATATTAAAATGCGAATAGGTAAAGGTAATAACAAGAATTAATAGGAAAACCAAAAGTGATAGGAAAGTTTTTTTTGTTTTAGAAACGAACTTCATCATTTACCCCTATCAATCTACCTACTTTATAGTTTTCACTATTGAAGAGAAGGATTGAACGTTGCGAGCCCAGTTGTAAGAGTCTGCATCCTTCAAAGGTGTATAAAGGAAAGATATTATATACCACTTGTCATCGCCCAACACTGCTATGTGTATTTCTTTGTTAAGCTTCTCACTATCTTGCATTTCCGCTACGTAAGATTCATAGCGGGAGAAGGTGAATCTAGGAGAGGTCTTTAAATTTTTAGATTCGATCATTTTATTGAAGGTAACGTGCATTGACTCTTCAAGTCTTGATTTCAGGTTGCCAATTTCTTTTGCCAGACTTGTACTTTCACGTCTTCTAATCGCAGCTATTTCGATTATACCGTTAACTTTTTTAATTTCTTTTTTACCCTCCATTTCGCCGGTGGCTTCAAGGCTTTGCAATTGCAAAACCATGTATCTAGGGTCTTCTACGTCTTGTCTGTTAATGTTCCATGATTTTGGATACGATATTGAGATAGCACCTTGCAAATCAATATTTGCACGTTTTTCTATAGGTTCAGATAAAACGTTGGTAAGGGTAAAGCTATCCAAACTTTTTGTTTGCAAGAAGCTCAGCGGTTCTTCAAAGTTTGAAGGCATAGAAAAACTTGCAAGCAATATTACGTTAGAGTTTATCAGAGCTCTGATTTTAGTGCTTTTGCTTATACCGTTATCCATATAGGTATAAGCGGCAGATGCTTCTTTTTCATTTTTTTCTTTAACTTCTCCAATTAAAAGATAGTCATGAATATCTAAATATCTTTCCAGCCAATATTTAGCTGAAACTTCGTGGTACAACGGCACGGACTGTACGTTTAAAATTAGTGTTTGTCCTTGAATGAAAGGGCTTTCGAAAGTCGCAACATCTGTAGGCATATCTCTTTGTAGAGTACTGAAGGTATTGCTGTTATCAACTGCGGGGAATTCGTTTGTTGTTGCTTCTATTTCTTTTTGTGACCAATCTTTAGGAAGAAATACGCCAAATTCCAGCACAGGATTTTCCTGAGGTTTGAAATGAAACTCTTTAGTTTGTTCTTGGAACGTTTTGTCGTCAACGGGGAATGGTGATTGCTGCTGCGTTTCTTGCGGTTCATCAGAGCCAAATAATCCAGCGTAGGCTGAAGTGTTTATAAAAACAGTAACAATAAGTAATATTATATAAGCAAATTTATTTTTCATTTTTTTATTCCCCGTATAAATTTAATCTCTTTTTACTGGTATAGGCTTCCTTGTTTCGTCAATTGCTACGTAGGTGAATTTACCTTGAGTAACTTTTCTTTCAGTATCGCTAGTTCTAGTTCTTGCCCAGCTTTCTATTAAGACGGTCATGGAAGTTCTTCCAATTCTTTCTAACTTGCAATAGCAACTTACTTCATCACCTATTAAAACAGGGCTGTGAAAGGTCATAGCATCAATTGCTACAGTTGTTACGCGTGACTTAGATATCTTTGATGAGAACATTCCACCCGAGAGATCCATTTGAGAAAGTATCCATCCTCCGAAGATGTCTCCACTAGGGTTTGCGTCTGCTGGCATTGCCAAAGTTCTTAATGCGGTAGTAAATCCTTCTTGTTCTTTATTGTACATAACTTATAAAATTCCTCTGTTTCTTGTAATCATTGTAAAAATATAGCATATTGCTTTCAATTTAATAAATGCTTAATCTATTCCAGAATACGAAGGGGTTATCTGAATAATGGCTAAGAATACTAATAATACTAGTGAAAAGAGCAGCGGATATTCGGCTGCGGACATTGAAGTTCTTGAAGGTTTAGAACCAGTTAGGAAGCGTCCAGGTATGTACGTGGGCGGAACGGATGAGAAGGCTTTATACCATCTTGTCAGTGAGATTCTTGACAACTCAATGGATGAAGCGGTCGCGGGACACGCTGACCAGATTTACGTTCATTTAGATAAGGGTAACAAGGTTACTATTTCAGATAACGGCCGCGGTATACCAGTAGATGACCATCCTAAATTCAAAAATAAGTCAGCTTTGGAAGTGATTTTCACTACTTTGCACTCTGGTGGTAAGTTCGGAAGTAAGGCTTATAGCACTTCGGGCGGTCTGCACGGGGTTGGATCTTCAGTTGTTAACGCTCTTTCAAGTGAGATGATTGTAAAAGTGGCTAGAGACAAAGAGCTCTATCAGCAGGAATATAGCCGCGGTAAGGTTATGACTAAGCTTAAAAATCTTGGTAAGACCTCAAATAGAGGTACAGAAGTTAGTTTTATCCCTGATACTGAGATTTTTGGCGATAAAATAGACTATGATGCAAAAAAACTGTATGAAATGGCTAAATCAAAGGCCTATTTGTTTAAAGGCGTGGAAATTAAGTGGAGCGTTGATAAAGACCTTATAGAGGGTAGAGAAGATGTTCCAGCTGAAGATACAATTAGATTTCCCAATGGTATATTAGATTATCTTCATCTTTTAGTTGAAGGTAAAACATCGGTAACCTCAAGACCTTTCTACGGAACGGCTGATTTTCCTGATGGAGAAGGTCGTTGTGAGTTTGCTGTTGCTTGGGTTGAAGACTACGATAGCGAGTTTCTAAGCTCTTATTGCAATACTATTCCTACATTTGAGGGCGGTGCCCACGTTCAAGGTCTACGTTCGGCTTTATCTAGGGGTATCAAGAATTATGGCGATATGACGAACAATAAGAAGATAGGGGCGGTAACTCCTGACGATATCTTCGGTTCGGCTATCATATTACTTTCGATTTTTATAAAGAATCCTCAGTTCCAAGGGCAAACCAAGGAAAAACTAACATCTGACCGTGCGACAAAACTAGTTGAAAACGCGGTAAAGGATAACTTTGATCATTGGCTGACAGCTGATAATAACTCCAGTAAAAACCTTTTAGAGCATTTGGTTAATATTGCTGAAGAAAGAAAACGTGCCAAGGCTACTCAAGAGATGTCGAGAAAGACAGCTACAAGGAAGTTAAGGCTTCCGGGTAAGCTTGCAGATTGCAGCCGCAAAACTTCAGAAGGTACTGAATTGTTTATAGTAGAAGGGGATTCTGCAGGGGGTTCAGCAAAACAGGCTCGTAATAGAGAAATTCAAGCTATTCTACCATTGCGAGGTAAGGTTTTAAACGTTGCCAGCGCAAGCGTGGATAAGATAAAGGAAAACCAAGAGATTTCTAACCTTATGACGGCTCTTGGCTGCGGTATGGGCAAGAACTTCAATATTGATAAGCTCCGTTACGAGAGAGTTATAATAATGACCGATGCTGACGTAGATGGAGCTCACATTGCGTCATTGCTTATTACCTTCTTCTATAACGAAATGAGAGATCTTATAAAAACAGGTGCTCTTTATTTGGCACTGCCTCCGCTTTATAGGTTAACTGCAGGTAACATTAACGAATACGCTATGGATGACGAGCATAAAGACAAGCTTATGAAGACATCATTTAAGGGTAAAAAGAAGGTTGATATAAGCCGATTTAAGGGTTTGGGTGAAATGCCTGCTAAACAGTTGAAGGAAACAACTATGGATCCTTCAAAGCGTAAGTTGCTTAGAATCCTTCTTCCTGATGATGAATTAAGTGATGATGCTTTCAAAAAAGCAAAAACTGAGGGTAGTACGGCTGATATCATCGAAAGATTGATGGGCAAGAGACCTGAGGCTAGATTCCAGTTTATTCAAGAAAATGCTCAATTTGCTAGGGATATAGACGTTTAATCTTTGACATAATTCAAGTAAGTGGGCAGAAGTGAAAAAAACGTAACTTTTGTAAATAAAACAGTTGCTAAAGGTAAAAGTTTTTTATATTAATATTCCATTATTGCAGTTTCTGCCTTTACAAATAAATATGCGGGCGTGGTGAAATTGGTAGACGCGCTGGTTTTAGGTACCAGTGTCGAAAGACGTGGGGGTTCAAGTCCCTCCGCCCGCACCATTACTTTAATTACATAATCTAACCACGGGACAAGGTTTAAATCTAATGCAAATCAAGCAAACCAGTAAATCTAAAATAAAGCATGAATATTCTGTGACAATGACCGCTCAGGAAGTTGACGCAAAGATAAATGAAAAGCTACAGGAAATCGGCAAAACAATTAAAATGCCTGGTTTCAGACCTGGTAAAGTTCCTGTAAATATTTTGAGATCAAAATACGGTAAAGCCGTTATGGGTGAAGTTTTAGAAAAAGTTGTTGATGAAAGCATCATCAAAACTGTTAATGAAAATGAATTACGTCCTGCAATGCAGCCTAAAGTGGAAGTTAAAGCCTTTTCTGAAGAAAATGGTTTGGAATGCACAATGGAATTCGAACTTCTTCCTGAATTTGATTTAGTTGATTTTTCTAGCGTTAAATTGAAAAAGCTAGTTTCTAAACCTCAACCAAAAGATATTGAAGAAACAATGAAACGCATTTCTTCAACTAATAAAGAAACAAAAGTTATCGAGAAAAAACGTAAAAGCAAAACTGGCGACATAGTTGTTATTGATTTTGACGGTAGCGTTAATGGTGAGAAAAAGCCTGGTATGAAGGCTGAAAACTTCCATCTTGAACTAGGCTCTAAAAGCTTTGTAGATAATTTTGAAGACCAATTGACTGGCACTAAAGAAGGTGATCACGTAACTGTTAAAGTTACATTCCCTGATAACTATGCTCACGCTGGTTTAAGAAGTGCTAAAGCTGTTTTTGAAGTTGATGTAAAAGAAATTCGTGAAGCTGTAGAAATTGAATTCAACGATGAATTCGCTAAAAAATTCGGTTTTGATAGCATTGAAAAATTGCAAGAAGCTATAAAAGAACAAATGACGGGTGAGTACGAAAAACTTTCACGTATGGATATCAAACGCAAATTGCTAGACGCGTTGGATGCAAAACATGATTTCGATGCTCCTCAAGGTATGGTGGATGCTGAGTTCTTCTCTATTTGGCAACAGCTGAAAGGTAAAGCTCACCCTGAAGATCCTCGCGTTAAAGCTTCTAAAGATGCTGAAACTGATGCTGGCACTAAAAAAGAAAATGAAGAATACAGAACTATAGCTAAACGCAGAGTTAAGCTTGGTCTTGTGTTGGCTGAAGCAGGAAGAGTTAACAAAATAGAAATCACTAACCATGAACTTCAGCAGGCTGTTGTGGCGGAAGCTCGCCGTTACCCTGGTCAAGAGGCAAAAGTGTTTGAATTCTACAAAAACACACCTCATGCCCTTGAAGCTTTGAAAGCTCCTATTTATGAAGATAAAGTTGTCGATTTCATTATCGGCAAAGCTAAAGTTGATGAAAAAGAAGTTTCAGTTGAAGAGCTTACCAAAGCTGTGGAAGATATCGGCGACGAAATCTAATTATTCCATAACTTTGTAAGTCTAGAATTAGGGGCGGGTTTATAATCCGCCCTATTTTTTTATTTTTTATACTGAAAAAGTACTTTGTCTTATGGTTTCAAGATTGCTATTATAGTGAATTGGCGCCGAAAAGGGTTAGCCTCAAGAATTTTTGGTTTAAATTTATAATTTTTAAGGGGTTTTTAATGAGTGATTACATAGAAGAACGTATGAACAACCTTGTTCCTATGGTAATAGAGCAAACAGCACGCGGTGAGCGTTCTTTTGATATCTATTCTCGTCTGTTGAAGGAACGTATAATTTTCTTAACAGGTGAAGTCGACGACAACGTATCAAGCTTGGTTTGTGCTCAGATGTTGTTTTTGGAATCTGAAAATCCTAAAGCTGATATCTTCTTCTACATCAACTCTCCTGGAGGCGTTGTTACTTCAGGTATGGCAATGTACGATACAATGCAATATATACGTCCTGATGTTGCCACTCTTTGCATGGGGCAGGCTTGCTCTATGGGTTCGTTGTTGTTGGCAGGCGGTGCTGCAGGTAAAAGATTCTCTTTGCCTAATTCACGCATCATGGTTCACCAGCCTTCTGGTGGTGCAAAAGGTCAGGCAACTGATATCGAAATTCACGCAAGAGAAATTATCAATATGCGTAAGCGTTTAAATGAAATCTACGTTAAGCATACTGGACAAAAAATTTCTGCAATAGAAAAAGCTTTGGAGCGTGATAACTTCATGTCTGCTGAAGATGCTAAAGCATTCGGAATTATCGATGAAATAGTTGAAAAAAGACCTTTCGGCGACAATAAAGAAGAAAAAAAGTAACAAAGGATTAGTTTATGGCTCTTAAAAAACCTGATGCAATTTTGTTTGATTGGGATGATACGGTTATAACTGCATGGCATATTATCCATGCAGCGATTAATAAAACTTTGGTGGAGATGGGAAGTAAAGCTTGGACGGAAGCGGAAGCTCGTGACCGTATAGGACCTCCTGCTAAAGTTTTGTTTACGGGTCTTTTTGGTGAAGAGAATTGGAAAAAGGCTGATGATATTTACATTGCAGCTTATCAGGACTTTATAAAGGATAAATTGAAAGTCCATGAAGGTGCGGAAGATGTTTTAAAAAAAGCTAATGAAAGCGGGATTTATTGTGCTGTTGTAAGTACAAAACGTGGGCCTGTTTTGCGTAAAGAAATAGAAACTCTAGGCTTTGGCAAATATTTTGCAAAAGTTGTGGGTGCTGGTGATACTGGCGATGTTGCACAAGATAAACCTTCAAAGTCTTCTGTTTTAAGGTCATTGGAGGGCAGCGGACTCTCTCCTGAAAAACATAATATATGGTTTGTAGGCGATGGTATCAGTGATTTGGAGTGTGCCAGAAATTCTGGATGTAAGGCGATTTTAGTGGAAACAAAATTACCTTCAGAAGATAAATTGGCCGTGTTTGATATAATGGCACGTTTTAAAAATATTAATGAACTTAAGCCTTGTATAGAAAACTTTGGCAAAAAGAGTGTATTTACTTCTGTACGTAAAAATATATCTAAATTATTTTTTTAATTTAAACCTTCATATAAAGAAAATGAGCGATGAAAGAGAACATGGTAGTTAAAGGTAAAAAATATCCGATATTGCCGCTATTAGATATAGTGGTTTTCCCCCATATGGTAGTACCTCTTTTTGTTGGAAGAGAAAAATCTATCAGAGCCATGGAAAAAGCTATGGAAGAGGGCAAGAGTATAGTTTTGGTTTCGCAAAGAGCAGCTGAACAAAGCGACCCTACAGCTGGTGATTTGTACGATGTAGGTGTGATGGCTGAAATATTGCAACTGCTTAAACTTCCTGACGGAACAATAAAAGTTCTGGCGGAAGGAAAGAAAAGAGTAAGAATAGATTCTTACACTCCTAACGGTGAATATTTTGAAGGCTTTATAACCGCACTTGATGAAAAATACACCGATGAGAAAAAAATTGCAGGATTGGTGAGAGCTTGCTCTGCTGAATTTGCAATGTATGTTAAGCTTAATAAAAAAATCCCGACTGAAGTTATTTCAGCGGTTTCTGCTATTACCGACCCTAGTAAACTTTCAGATACAATTGCGTCTCATTTGTTAATCAAAATACCTGAAAGACAGAAGATACTCGAAATTAATGACTTGGCTGAAAGAATGGAACATATCTTCGCCCTGATTGAAAATGAGATAAATATTCTTGAAGTTGAAAAGAAGGTTCGTACTCGCGTTAAAACTCAAATGGAAAAAACTCAGCGTGAATATTATTTGAATGAGCAGATCAAAGCTATTCAAAAAGAGCTGAACGAAGGTGATGTTGACGAAATAGCAGACCTTAGTGATAAAATTAAAAAAGCCCGCATGAGCAAAGAAGGTCAGGCTAAATGTGAGGCTGAACTTAAAAAGCTGAAACAGATGAGCCCTATGGCGGCTGAAGCAACAGTGGTGCGTAATTATCTGGATTGGATGCTGTCTTTGCCTTGGAAGAAAAAAAGCAAGGTGCTGAAAGATCTGGCTTATGCTGAAGAAGTTTTGAATGCTGACCACTACGGTTTAGATAAAGTTAAAGAACGTGTTCTTGAATATCTTGCTGTGCAGAACCGTGTTAGTGACAAAGTTAAAAGCTCCATAATTTGCTTGGTTGGTCCTCCGGGGGTTGGTAAAACCTCTTTGGGTAAATCTATTGCTAGAGCGACTAATCGCAATTTTGTGCGTATGTCTTTGGGCGGAGTAAGAGATGAATCTGAAATTAGAGGTCATAGACGTACCTATATAGGTTCAATGCCCGGTAAAATTTTGCAAAGCATGAAAAAGGCAGGGGTATCTAATCCTCTATTCTTGCTTGATGAAGTTGACAAGATGGGCAGTGATTGGCGTGGTGATCCTTCATCGGCATTACTTGAAGTGCTAGACCCAGAACAAAACAGTACTTTCAATGACCACTACATAGAGATGGATTATGATCTTTCTGGCGTGATGTTTATTTGTACTGCTAATACTCTGGATATGCCTCAAGCTTTGCTTGATCGTATGGAAGTTATACGTATCTCGGGTTATACCGAAGATGAAAAGTTGGGTATTGCAAAACGCCATCTTCTTCCAAAACAGTTGAAGCATAATGGTTTGAAGAAGGGCGAAATATCAATAGCTGACTCAGCTTTGGTTGATTTGATAAGATATTACACTCGTGAAGCTGGTGTGCGTAATCTTGAAAGAGAAATTTCGAATATCTGCCGTAAGGTTGTTAAAGAAATTACTATTAGCAAAAAGAAAAAGCTTATAGCTGTTACAGGTAAAAACCTTGCTAAATATGCAGGAGTTAAGCGTTACAGCTATGGTATAGCCGAAGAGCATGATGAAATAGGTCGTGTTACTGGTTTGGCTTGGACTGAAACAGGCGGGGATTTACTGCAAATTGAAGCGGTGAACGTTCCTTCATCTGATAAAAGCTACGGCAAGGTCTCAATGACAGGTAAATTGGGCGATGTGATGAAAGAGTCCATTCAGGTGGCAGAAATGCTAGTGAAGTCCCGTTCGGCTTCATTAGGTATCAAACGCTCAACACTTGAAAAATACGGCGTTCATATTCACGTGCCTGAAGGTGCTACTCCTAAAGATGGCCCTTCCGCTGGTATTGCTATGGTGACATCGATAGTTTCTTCTTTGACAGGAATTCCTGTTCATAAAGACCTAGCAATGACCGGTGAGGTTGATCTATTAGGAAACGTGCTTCCTATAGGTGGTTTAAAAGAGAAGCTCTTGGCGGCTCTAAGAGGCGGTATAGTGAAAGTGCTTATCCCTAAAGAGAACGTAAAAGATTTGGAAGAACTTCCTGATAATGTTAAAAACGGCTTAGAAATAGTGCCTGTGAAGTATATAACTGAAGTTCTCAGCCAAGCTTTGACCAAAAAACCTAAAGCGGTTAAAGAGGAAGAAGATATAGCCTCTTCGTTGATTACAGCTCAAAACCGAGAGTGTGATTGCGGTTGTGGTAAAGCTATAAAACATTAACAAAAAAAGGGTAGATCATTAAAATCTACCCTTTTTCTTATTTTTAATGAAAAGTTTAATAATCGAAACTTGCTTTATTTCCGCCTTTGGAATAATCAAACTTAATTATATTTTTCTTTTCAAGTATGTGCTCATTTTTATCTTCTTGAACATTGTTCTCGGAAGTATCTCCATCGTAAAAACTTTCAACAGCTTTGTCGATCATTCCTTGATTGTTTTGTTGTTCAACGTGTTTCTTCTTTGCTTTTTTATTAGGAGAGGTAACAGTATGAACCTGTTGCTTTATATAGTTTGTAGCTTTATTAAAGCTCCTGCGAAGTTCAGAAGGCGTAACAACAGTGGCAGAGGCATACCCAATTGCTAATGAAAGTGCTATGGCTGCTCCTCTTCTCATTCTAGTATCCTCTTAACGCAACAAGGTCTCTTCTGCTTCTTTCTCTAACATCAGCAACAGCTTTTTTGCTAACATCTCTTACGTGTTGAACATTCTTTTTATCAAGCTCTTTTTGCTTTCTTACATTTTCTTTATCCATCAGCTTTTGTCTGTCAACGGCACCGTAAATGCCTTTTCTGATTTTTGTTTTTGCAGTAGCGTGAATGGCTTGCTTTTTTGAATGAGTAGTAAAGACTTTTTTCAAGTCTTTTTGTATACCTGAGTTCATAAAAAATGAAGCTCCTGAAAACAGTAGGGCTGTAGCTAGTGCAATATCTCTTATAGTTTCTTTTTTCATCATAAAATACTTTCTTTATTCATCTAAGTGGATGGATTATTTTTAACACAAAAAATCCTGAAATTTTTAATTTTAAGGCTTATCCTAAAATGCTTTTAAGCATAGCCTTGTTTTTCGCCTTTTGGTCGTCAACAGACTTATGGCTTTGTTTCTTAACTTTTTCAACAGCAGTCTTGCTTTGATGCTTAACTTTTTCAACCATTTCATGTTGAGCAATTTGTTTAGTAGGGGCAGAGGACTTGTTAAAAGAATCTTTTAAAATCATAGCAGAGCTGAGAAGTATAGCTGTAGTCAATGCTCCAGCAACAAAACCTTTAAAATGTTTTTTAATATTTTTCTTCATAACATAGTACCTCTACTAATCAATACAAAAAATCTTAAAATTGCTTACCGGCTAACTCCGCCACCAATTGTTATTATATATTTAGCACCTTTTTTATTATGATCTGCTTTTTTTACAACAGAAGATTTCATGCTTTTTTTAGCATCAAGCATCATCTTTTTTATGCTGTTAGGGTTTGAGGTGCTTTTTGCTTCTGCAGTTTGTGCGTTGGCCATGGAAGCCCCCAAGAGTGCCACTGTTAAAGCTGCAGCACAAAAAACCTTGCTCAATTTGCCTTTTTTTAATTTATCTTTTTTCATAGTTTGAGACTCCTTAAAATACTTCATAGCTGATGATTTATATTGTATAATATATTACATAATGTTTCAAGCGGTATTTATTTAAAATCAATGGTTATGAAATGTATTGTTTTAAAATATTAGCAATATTTATGTTAAATATTTGATATTTAATGGTTTTATTGATAATTAGTCCTAAATTTTACCCAATTTATTGAATAAAGGTTATGGTAGCCACAAATTGGCGTAATTATTTCTTAAACAATAGTTTTTTAAACTTGACCGAATCTCAAAAATTGAATAACTTCTCCTTACCTTTTTTTTGGAAGGGCGCTTAGCTCAGTTGGTAGAGCACCTCGTTTACACCGAGGGTGTCAGGAGTTCGAGTCTCTTAGCGCCCACCATTTAAAGGTTTTTTTTATGCGCGAGCGGGTGTAGCTCAGTTGGTTAGAGCGCTTCCCTGTCACGGAAGAGGCCGCGGGTTCAAGTCCCGTCACTCGCGCCATTTTAATTTCCAAACATATTTTATTTTATGTTAATGAAGTAATTCAGTAATGAATGTTGCTTCACGTCCAGTTATTGCTAAAATGTATTTATGATTGAAACAATAGACATTGCAGCTTTTTTTCCTGAGATAATATTATCAGCTTTGCTGATGGTAGTTTTGTTTTTGGGAATTTTTGGAGAAAAAGAAAACTATCGCGTGGTTATGCGACTAGGAGTTCTCTCATTAGTGGCGGCAGGAATAGTTGTTTATAGACAAGATGTTGCAACAGTCATGGCATTTTCTAAATATATTAAGCTTTTAGTTATTGCATTGGCGGCGGTTTCTCTTTTGATGTCAACGGAATATCTTGAGCTACATAAAATAGATAATCCTAAATACCCATCACTGATAATTTTTGCGTTAATAGGAATGATGATATCTATCTCCGCTACTAATTTGGCTTGGCTTTTTGCAGGGCTGGAAATGCAGACTGCTTCTTTATACGGCATTGCTTCTATTCAGCATAAAAGAATGCATATCAAGGAAGCAGGATCAAAATACTTTCTTCTAGGTGCGGTATCGGCGGTTTTGTTCGCCTACGCTGCGTATTTAATATTTAAAGATACGGGTTCGATTAATTCTTTGGCGATTTCTGCAGCCCCTGTTTATGCGGTGGCAATTTTAACGGCAGCAATAATTTTCAAAGTTACAGTAATGCCTTTCAAAATGTTGCCATCTTCACCAGTTGTGGCGTTTTTCTCTGTTGCTCCTAAATTGACGGCAATAGCTGCTATCACCTCATTTATTGCTAAGCCTTTCACTCTTGCGGATAGCGTATCGCAGGAGATAATTATAGTTGTCTCTATCGCGATGATGGTTTTCGGCTCGGTTGCGAGTTTAAGACAAAAGAAACTTAAAAATCTTTTTGCTCATGCGTCAATGTATCATATGGGTTATGCCTTAATGTGTTTTGCTGTTTCCTCTATGGAGGGTATGAAATCATTTGTAGTGTATATTACCCTTTATGCGGTAATAAGCATGGGTGGTTTTAGTGCTGTGCTGTTGATGAAAAGAAAAGGAAAAACGGCTGAGGAAATTACAACCTTGGAAGGGTTAGGAAGAGAACAGCCTAAACTTGCTCTTTCTTTTATGTTGTTACTGTTGTCTGCCTCGGCTATGCCTATGATAACAAGCTTCATGACTAAGTTTCATATATTTAAAGATCTTTTAAGACGTGATTTACTGGATTTGACAATAGTTGGTTTGATATCAAGCGTTGTTGCAGCTTATTGTTATCTGCGTATAATAAGACGGCTTTATCATTATAAGCCCGCTCACCCTATAGATTTACCTGAAAGTGATTTTTTGGTTTTTATATTAAATTTGTCAATAGTTGCGGTTGTTGTTTTTATGATATTCCCAGACGTATTAGTGGGATTGGCGGAAAGATTATTTTAAGGATTGTAAGGTAAATGAAAATTATAGAGTTTAATGAAATAGACAGTACTAATGTTTACGCTAAAGAAAAAGCAGAAGAGGGTATTGTTGAAAATGTAGTTATTTGGGCTCACAAGCAAACTTCCGGTAGAGGCAGGCAGGGGAATGCTTGGAATTCTCCTGAAGGTAATCTGTATATGTCTGTAATTCTGAAATTGGAAGTAGATAAGAAACATATAGGTCAGTTGTCTTTTTTAGCTTCAGTAGCTTTGGCAAATGTTTTAAGCGAGTTGCTTGATAGAACTCATAAGATAAATCTTAAATGGCCTAATGATGTATTGCTTAATGAAAAGAAACTAGCAGGTATATTGGTTGAAACTGAAGCAAGTGCGGATTGGGCTGTTATAGGAATTGGAGTGAATGTTAAGCTTGCTCCTGAAGGGGCCGTGTGTTTAAAAGATGTTGGAGTAGATATCGAAGTAAAAGATTTGTTGGACAAGTTGCTAGAGCAAATTCAACTTTTGAAGAGACAAGATTTTAAAGATATAAGAGAGATATGGCTTAAACACGCTTACAAAATTAATGAAGAGATAAAAGCACGTCTTCCTAAAGAAACATTGCATGGAATATTTAGAGGCATAGATGAAGAAGGTGTTTTGCTTTTAGAATTGAAGAATGGCACAATCAGGAAGATTAATTCCGGAGAGGTGTTCTTATAACTATGTCTCTAAAATTTAAGATGAAGTCAGATTGTATTTACTTTATTCCTTTAGGCGGTTGCGGATATTTTGGAGCAAACCTTAATTTGTTCGGCTACAACGGTAAATGGATAATGGTTGATTTCGGCATGGGCTTTGCCGATGATACAATGCCGGGAATAGAAATTCTTCTACCTAATCCTGAATTTGTGCAAACCTTGGGCGATGACCTGTTGGGTATAGTTATAACTCACGGTCATGAAGACCACATCGGGGCTATTCAATATCTTTGGCCTAAAGTTAAAAAACCGATATATGCTACCAAGTTCACTCTAGAGCGTATAAAGCAAGCGGTATCAGAACAGCCTTGGGGTAGTAAAACAATGCTGCGTGAAGTCCCTTTAGGTGGAAAGTTGGAGCTTGATCCTTTCACAATAGATTTTATCAATGTGGTGCATTCAATACCTCAATCCAGCTCTTTGGCAATTAGTGTTAAGGGTGTTGGTACGGTTTTGCATACGGGAGATTGGAAGTTTGATGACGAACCTGTTGAAGGCGAAGTTACAGATGAAAAATCTTTCAAGGCACTAGGCAAAAAGGGTGAAGTTATAGCGATATTGGGTGATAGTACCAATGCCATGATACCAGGAAGCTCAAAGTCAGAATTTAAATTGCAGGAAAATCTTATAAAGATTTTTAAAGAAATAAAGGGTGCTATAGCGGTAACCTGTTTTTCCACCAATGTGGCTCGTCTGCATAATATAGCTAAAGCAGCACAGAAAAGCGGACGAAGCGTTTGCTTGGTAGGGCGTTCTTTGAAAAAAATAGAAGAGATTGCTCGTAATTGCGGATATCTAAAAGGTATTTCTGAATTTATAGAAGAGGAAGATGCTGAAGATTTGAACCTTGATAAAACCGTTTATATATGCACAGGTTCTCAAGGAGAGGTTAGGTCGGCTTTGGCTCGCATAGCAGCAGAAGAACATCCTCGCATCAGATTTGGTAAAAACACTACGGTTATTTTTTCTTCCAAGACTATTCCGGGTAATGAAAAGTCAGTGGAGAGAATTAAAAACAATCTCTATGCTTTGGGTGTGAACATTATTACTGAAGCAGATACGCACGTTCACGTTTCAGGGCATCCTTATCGTGACGATATCAAGAAGCTATATGGTTGGGTGAAGCCTAAATCAATTATCCCTGTGCATGGCGAACAAATGCAATTGGAAAAACATATAGACCTGATTGAAGAGTGTGGAGTTAAGAAACATATTATTCCTGAAAATGGAAATGTGATAGAAATAAATAAATCAGGTGATTTGAAAAAAGTTGCTCAGGTGTTCTCAGGTGTGTTGGCGATTGAAGGTGAAGACAGGATAGTGCCTATTGAGCATGAGGCTATTCTGACACGCCGCAGATTGATGAACCACGGCAGTGCAATCATTACGGTTGTTGTTGACCGTAGCGGCAAGCTAATGGCAAAACCTGTTATGACAGCACTTGGTCTTTTAGATGAAAATCAGGAGGCTGATGCAGGCTTTATTGCTGAAACAATAAAAGAAGTTGTCGAAGCTATAAAAGCTATGCCTAAAGAAATTCGTCTTGATGATAAAGAAATGACAGAAACCATTCGCATTACCGCAAGAAGGTTTCTACGTGAAAAATTTAGTCGCAACCCTCAAACCAGAGTTCATTTAGTGAGAATAGATCAATGAAAAAAATAATTTTGACCGCTGCATTAATTACTTTAATACCTGTTTCTGCTAATGCCGCAGATGATACTTTCGTATTAGACAAAGATTTGTGCAAATACATTATTGCTTATCATCCTACAAAAGACGGAGATGTTGAGTATAAACCAGGAGTTGATGTTAAAGGCAAACCAGTTGTAAAAGCTGATATCAATCCAGAGGCAACAATCGAAATTCCTGAATCCATAAGCTTCCCTTTAACCATAGAAATGGCGAAATATATAGGAATGGAGATCCCCGCGGGGGTTAAAACAGGTGAAACTAACCTCGGATATGTGGAGGTAAGAGAAGATGGTGCAGTGCTGTTTAACGGCAAACCTTTGGGTGGTGAAGCTGAAAACACTCTAAAATCCCTATGTACAAAGGGAGAAGGCAAGAATTTAGGCGAAGAAGATAAAAAAATAAACCAGTAATGGATAAACGCTCTTCCAAACTAAGTGCAATATTGTTTATAATCGCCTGAACAATTTTATATATACATATACATCAACGGAGTATTTTTATGCAAAATAAGATAGTGCTGCAAAGCAGGTTTCCTTCGAAATGTTTGAAGGAAGCACCTAAAGAAGAAGTTAGTATTAACTCTCAATGGTTAATACGCGGCGGTTTTGTAAATCGCCTTATGGGTGGAGTTTACAGTTTTCTGCCTTTAGGACTTCGCGTGTTGCAAAGAATAGAAAATATAGTAAGAGAAGAAATGAATGGCGTAGACAGTTCGGAAATTTTGATGCCTGCTTTGCACCCAAAACAAATTTGGGAAGTTACAGGCCGTTGGGACAAGATGACTGACATCATCTATCAAGTTCAGGACGGTGATAAAACCTACGGTCTTGGTGCAACTCATGAAGAAATTGTAACTCCTCTTTTGGGCAACTTCATACAGTCTTATAAAGATTTGCCAATATCTGTATTCCAAATACAAACAAAATACCGCAATGAGCCGCGTGCGAAATCAGGCGTGTTGAGAGGCCGTGAGTTCAGAATGAAAGATATGTATTCATTCCACATTGAACAGGCGGATTTAGATGCTTACTACGAAAGAGCAATCCAAGCTTATCACAATGTTTTCAGACGTTGTGGTATTGGTGAGCAAACTTTTTTGACTTATGCTTCAGGCGGCGTGTTCTCAAAATATTCTCACGAGTTTCAAGCTGTAACTCCAAACGGCGAAGATACGATCTATTTGGATAGAAAAAAGAAAATCGCAGTTAACGATGAAGTTATAAATGATCCTCAGGTGCAAGCTGAGCTTGGAATTACTAAAGAGACATCTGAAACAGTTAGAGCTATTGAAGTTGGTAACATTTTCAAACTTGGTACAAAATTTACCGAACCTTTCGAAGTTAAGGCAACTGATGCTGAGGGTAAAGCACGTGAAGTGCAGATGGGCTGCTACGGTATTGGAACCTCTCGTATTATGGGTGCGGTTGTTGAAATCTGCCATGATGATAACGGAATTATATGGCCTAAAGGCATAGCTCCTTTTGATGCTCATATAATAGTTATCGGTAAAGAAGATAATCTGGTTGATGTCGCAATGGGTATTGCAAAGCAGTTGAATGATGCTGGTGAAGAAGTTTTGGTTGATGATCGTAAAATGTCTCCGGGTCAAAAATTTGCTGAAAGCGATATTATAGGCATACCTTACAGAATTATCGTAAGCCCTAAATTGCAAGAAAAAGGCAATGTCGAAATTAAAATTCGCAAAACAGGAGAAGTGATTGAATGTGCTCAATCAGAAGTCTCTCAGGTTTTTGCTAAAGTTGTGAAAGAGGCTAATTAATGTCTTTTGCTTTTGAAGGAACAGTTGCAGGAAGATATCTCCGCTCTAAAAGGAAAGAGGGGTTTATCTCCGTTATTGCAGGCTTTTCTTTTATGGGGATTATGCTTGGTGTGGCTACACTTATCATCGTGATGTCGGTTATGAACGGCTTCCGTGAGGAACTGGTCGGTCGTATCTTAGGTATCAACGGTCATTTGAGTATTTATTCAAAAGCGGGGGATTTATATTCTTATCAAGACTTATTGAAAAATGTAAAAAATATAAATGGTGTTACTCGTGCATCTGCAATGGTTGAAGGTCAAACTCTGCTTACCGTAGAAGGTGCTGCTGGTGGTGCTATAATTAGGGGGGTAACTCCTGAAGATTTTAAAGACAAACCTTTGCTTGCTTCATCTATAGAACGTAAAATTTCTAATGAGAACTTTTTTGGTGATGATAAAGTTTCTATTGGTAAAACTATGGCTCGCAATTTTGATTTGAAAATAGGCGATACAATTACTTTGATATCTCCTAAGGGAAAGGTTACTCCATTCGGTTCAATGCCACGTTCTGCTAGTTTTATTGTAGGTTCAATATTTGATGTGGGAATGTATGAGTACAATAGCGGATTCATATTTATGCCGATGGAGAAAGCTCAAAAGTTTTTGGATATGGGGGAGGGTATTTCGGCAATAGAAATTTTTACTCCTAACCCTGATAAGCTTGAAGTTATAAAAAGCGATATTCAACAATTGTTAGATGCTGAGCTGGGTGTGTCGGATTGGCAGGCAAAAAATGCGAATTTCTACAATGCTCTTGAGGTTGAGCGTCATGTAATGTTTTTGATACTCACATTAATAATCATAGTTGCCGCTTTCAATATTATTTCCAGCCTTATAATGTTGGTAAAAGATAAAGGGCAGGATATTGCTATTCTCCGCACTATGGGTGCTACCCGTTCGATGATAGTTAGAATATTCTTTTATACAGGAGCTGCGATAGGAATTGTAGGAACAATCGCCGGTGGACTGCTCGGCGTTGTTTTTTGTGCTAATATCGAGAGAATTCGTCATTGGCTTGAAAGTTTGACAGGCACTAATCTGTTCTCTGATGAAATTTATTTCTTAACCAAGCTTCCTGCAAAAATGGACAACATGGAAGTGGGGATAATAATTATAATGTCTTTGGTACTTTCTTTGGCAGCTACTATCTACCCTGCGTGGAAAGCCGCGAGATTAGACCCAGTGGAGGCTTTGCGTAATGAGTAGTAATGTTGTTTTAGAACTGAAGAACATTAAGCACAGCTTTATACAAGGCCGTCATAAGTTAGATATTTTGCGTGGAGTTAATCTTCAAATTCACAGAGGTGAAATTGTTGCTCTGTTAGGGCCTAGCGGTTCGGGTAAAACCACATTGCTACAAATAGCGGGATTGTTGGAATCTCCTATGAGCGGTGAGATAACTGTTGAAGATATCAAAAATACCAAAAAGCAAAATGATCAAGTCAGGACTAAACTTCGCCGTGACAATATCGGCTTTGTTTATCAGTCGCATCATCTTTTGCATGATTTCACAGCTTTAGAAAATCTTCTGCTTCCGCAATACATAGCAGGCAGAAGTAAGAAGGAAGCGAAGAAGAGGGGCGAAGAACTTCTTAAAAGTGTAGGGCTTGAAAGTCGTATTCATCATTTTCCTTCACAGCTTTCGGGTGGTGAACAACAACGCGTAGCAATAGCGAGAGCTTTGGTAAATAATCCTTCTCTGCTTTTGGCAGATGAGCCTACAGGTAACCTTGACCCTGAAACTGCAGAAGAGGTTTTTAAAGTGATGGTTGCGGCTATTCGCAAATACAATACCGGAGCCTTGATAGTTACTCACAATACGGAGCTTGCTGCTCGTATGGATAAAGTTCTTACATTGAAAAACGGAGTGGTTTAAAACTGAAATGACTTTTGTTCATCTGCATAACCACTCGGCACTGTCATTAGCTGAAGGGGCTATTAAGGTTAAAGACCTTATAGGTTTGGCAGCTAAGTTTGATATGCCAGCGGTTGCAGTGACTGATACAGGTAATTTGTTTGCCGCTTTGCAGGTTTCAGAAACTGCTGCGAAGTCTGGATATGGCGTCCAGCCTATTATAGGTATTCAGCTTTGGATAGAAAAACCTGAACAAGTAAATAATAAAAACAGAAAAGTCGAAACTCCTGATCATCTAGTTTTGCTTGCTAAGAATGAGCGTGGCTATAAAAATTTAATGAAGCTTACCTCGCATAGTTTTGTTAATCCTCTTGATTATACCGATAAACCGGCCGTTACTTGGGGAGATTTAAAAAAACATTCAGAAGGTTTGATATGTTTGACAGGCGGAGTGAAAGGAAGTTTCGGGCGTTTGCTATTGGAACATCAAGCTTCTGCTGCTGAAGAGTTGCTGCTTGATTTGAAAAAAACTTTTGGTGATTGCCTTTATATAGAATTGCAAAGACATGGCGTTGCTGATGAAGTCCAGATAGAAGATGCTCAGCTTGATTTAGCTTATAAACACAATATTCCGATTGTTGCCACTAACGACTGTTTTTATCCTCACCCTGATATGTACACTGCACATGATCTTTTCTTGTGTATTGCTGAGGGTACTTACGTTCAAGATAAAGATAGACGCAAGGTTACGCCTGAGCATTACTTTAAATCAGATGAACAGATGGAAGCTCTTTTCAGCGACTTGCCAGAGGCTATAGAAAATACGGTTCATATTGCAAACCGTTGTGCCTATATGGTGACTGAGGCTAAGGCGATATTCCCAAAATTTGAAACTAAGGGCGGAAGAAGCGAAGAAGAAGAGATAACGGCAGATTCTTATGAGGGTCTAGAATGGCGTTTGAAAAATTATGTTTTTCAGCCTGACTGGAGTGATGAGAAGAAAGCAGAAACTCGCAAGCTCTATATGGATAGAATGGCGTATGAGCTTAAAGTTGTAGTTGATATGGGTTTCTCAGGCTACTTCCTGATAGTGGCAGATTTTATCCAGTGGGCGAAAAATAATAATATACCAGTGGGACCGGGAAGAGGTTCAGGTGCAGGTTCTGTTGTGGCGTGGTCATTAAAAATTACCGACCTTGACCCAATATACTTTGGGCTTATCTTTGAACGTTTCTTGAACGTTGAACGTATATCATTACCCGATTTTGACGTGGACTTCTGCCAGTCTCGCCGTGATGAAGTGATTGAATATGTACGCAAAAAATATGGTGCAGACAGTGTTGCTCAAATTATTACTTTCGGTAAATTGCAAGCTCGTGCTGTGGTGCGTGACGTTGGCCGTGTGCTGCAAATGCCTTACGGACAGGTTGATAAAATTGCCAAGCTAATACCAAACAATCCTTCCAATCCTATTACTTTGAAAGAAGCATTGGAGAGTGAAGCTGATTTGCAAGCAGCCCGTGATGCTGATGAACAGGTTAAACGCTTAATTGATACGGCCGTGCAGCTTGAGGGTCTTTATCGCCATGCGGGTACTCACGCAGCGGGTATTGTTATAGGCGACAGGCCTTTAGATGAGATTGTTCCGCTATATCGCGATCCTGCATCAATTGTTCCTGCTAGTCAATTCAATATGAAAGACGTTGAAAAAATAGGCTTAGTGAAATTCGACTTTTTGGGTCTTCGCAACTTAACTATTATTAAAGATGCAATCGATATTATTAAACAAACCGAAAGCGTGGAGCTTGATCCTCTTAAATTTCCGCTAGAAGACGCTGCAACTTATAAAATGCTAGCAAAGGGTGATTGTACTGCGGTATTCCAGCTCGAGAGTTCGGGCATGAGAGATTTGTGCCGCAAAATTAATGTAAGAAATTTCCATGAGGTTGCGGCGATTATCGCATTGTATCGTCCAGGTCCGATGGAAAATATTCCACTTTACCTAAAAAACTATCAGAACCGTGAAAACATTACCTATATGTATCCGCTTCTTGAAGGTATTTTAAAAGATACCTACGGCGTGATGATTTACCAAGAACAGGTTTTGGAAGCCGCAAGAGTGCTTGCGGGTTACTCATTAGGTAATGCGGATATTCTCCGCCGTGCTATGGGTAAAAAAATTAAAGAGGAGATGGATCAGCAGAAGGACATATTTATCAACGGTTGCGTAACAACCAATAATATGGACAAAAACCTAGCTGAAGAAATATTCGATATGATAGCCCAGTTCGCGAGTTATGGTTTCAATAAGGCACACACCTATTGTTATGCATATATTGCTTTCCAAACTGCTTATCTAAAGGCGAATTATCCTGTTGAGTTTATGGCGGCAACCATGACGCACGAAATGCGAGACACAGACAAGCTTGCAATGATAAAGCAAGAACTGCCTGATATGGGGATAACTCTTCTTCCGCCTGATATTAATAAATCTATGCCGTGCTTTGCTGTTGAAAAATTACCTGATGGTAAAAAGGCGATACGCTATGCTCTTGCGGGCTTAAAAGGCGTGGGCGAAAAAGCCATGGAAGGTATAGTTGCCGAGCGTAGCAAAAATGGAGCGTTCAAAAATCTTTATGATTTTGCTAAACGCATTGATTGCAAGTTGATAAATAAAAAACAGATGGAGTCTTTATCTAAAGCAGGTGGTTTTGATAATTTGAATGATAACCGCGCTGAGGTGCTTGGCTCGTGTGAAATTCTGCTTAAATATGCTCATGCTGTTGATGAAGAAAAAAATTCCGCACAAAATAGTTTGTTTGGTGACAATGCTCAAAACCTTCCGGCACCTGAATTGGTGAAGATGAAAAAGTGGGATCCGCTTGAAAAGTTGCGGTATGAATTTGAAGCCGTTGGTTTCTATCTTTCTGCTCACCCGTTGGAGAGTATGACAAGCCAGTTGAAAAAACTTAAAGTGGTGCAGTCGGCTGAGATAGCCGAGGCTTTGGAGAATAGTCCTTCAAGCCGTTTGCGTATGGCGGGTATAGTTGTAAAGAAACAAGAGAAGATGTCGCAAAAGGGTAATAAATTCGCCTTTATGCAGGTGTCAGATACGCAAGGGGTTTTTGAAGTTACAATGTTCTCTGACCTGCTTTCGGCAACTAGAGAGATTTTGATTCCGGGTACTCCGATTTTACTTTCATGCGATGTGGATAAAAAGGGCGAGGGTGATTACAGGTTCTTGGCTCAGTCAATTGAGCCACTCACTAACGCCGTGCAGAATGTTACAAGGCAGGTGAATATTTGCGTTGCTCGCAAGGAAGCGGTAAAAAATATTAAGGCTGTTTTGGATAAGGTGAAAATCGGCAAGATAAGGATATCTTTAATTGTCAATCACTCACCTGATACCGAGGTGATAATGGAAATCCCTAACCATTGCGATATCAATGAAAAAGTTATCAGCGAGATAAGACAGATAGATGGTGTAGCCGACATAGCGGAGATGTAGAGAATGTTTCAAACTAAAGAAGAATTTTTAAATTGTTTTGAGGGCATTAATAGATCAGAATTTGTGGAATCTAGTGATTGTTTCTATGGTCCTGTAATATTAAAAGATAGTTTTGGTTTTTCAGTTAAAAGAAATTATCCTGAAAAGCTTGCTATCCCCCCTAAAAGGATAGAAGAAGCAAATAAAGTCTCACGGATTGCTGTTATTTGGGTTGTCTTAAAAAAAGACAAAAAAGATGATAATGGTTTAGTGCCTTTATTTCTTAAAATAGCTTACTATGTCCCATTTGAAGATGATAATAATAATGAGGTAAATGCCAAACTCCCTTTTTATTTAGAAGCTAGGGATGAATATTTTTATGATGAAAACAAGAAAGAATTTATTGATAGAAGCGGTAAGAAGATTAAGCCAGTATCAATTATAGGAGCTCTTTATCAACAGCATTGCGATACAGTGCACCCATTAAAGGGATTAGAATTAAGATTAAAACTTTTCTTAAGACGTAAATTTTTAATTATAATAGGATATTCTATTGATTTTTTAAGATATTTGATGAAAATATTTTTTAATACATTTGTTCCCGAGTGCACATCGGAAATAAACAATAAACTGTCTGATGAGTATTTTAATAATAACAATAAGTCTAATAATGTACTACAAAAAGAAGAAGATAATCATAGGGGTAGTTTTCTTGGATTGTATAAAACTACTTCAGCTATGTTGCTATTAGTTTGTATAGTCTCAATGTTTTTAATATATAAGATTTCTAATAGCTATAAGGGAAATCAATATGTAGGTTATGTTTACAAAAGTGATGTTCTAATAATGGTTCATTTGCTGTTTCTTGTCATTCTTATTGAGATGGTTTTACCTTTGTTGATTAGATTGGTCTTGAAAATATTATGCGGCATAAAAAGTTACCTTTCCTTGAAAGATTTAGATCCTTTTTGGTTTCAAAAACATATTTGGATATTGCTTCCTTTAATCGCAGGTGTGTTCCTTGGTGTTTATATTGAAAAATAATTTAGTTATAAGATTTAATAGCTAAAATATATGGATATAGCAAGGATAAGAAATAATTTTAACCAATCACCAACTTTAAAGCTTCAAGTGAAGTTTGGCTGAATTCTTTTGGTGAGCGGGCGATTTCTGCTCGCAGAGCTGCCAAGGTATAAAGTTTTGCTTCCGATATTTCTTCTTCCAGCGGGTGGTAAGGTCCGTTGTGTAGAATTTTATATATTCTGTGGAAGGAATTTGACCTTTCAGAATCTTTGGCGTGTTGACGTTTTATCACTCCGACATATTCGATTGTTTCTGAGGATATTCCAAGCTCTTCTTCCAATTCACGTTTCATGGCATCGTCGTAGCTTTCGCCTGAGCTGACGTGCCCTGCGGCAGAGTAGCTCCATTTAAGGGCGTTTACTTTTTTGGATTCCGCCGTTCTGCACATCAGTATTTCTCCCTTGTCGTTAAAAACAAAGGCGGCGACTATGCGTATATATGATCCTGCTTGTTTATGAGCTTCGCTTCTCGACATGGTTGCGATGACGTGGTCGTTTTCATCAGCTATGTCGATTAGTTCTATTTCTTCCATTTAGCACCTCATTTATTTTAACAAGCAAACATTTCTTCTAAGCTATAGGTTTGATCTTTATTCAGAGTAATGCTTTCATTTGCATCCATATAGTAAACATTAGCAGTTTCATCTGATTTTAATATTTTAAATTTGTCAGTTCCATCTATTTCAATAGCGGTGTTGTCTTCTAACGCCAGAATGTTTTTTATTTTTCCTTCGTTAAATAGCTGTTCTATAAAAGCAGGGCGAGATTTTTCTGTGTCATAGTGCGGAGTGACTGTGCCGGATAAAACTCCCATAAAATCCATTATGTCTAAAGTTTTGTTGGAGTCAGTTATGGCTCTTTCAAAAAAGCAATTTAGGCCAGCACTTAAGCCAGATAATATTGTGCCTTTTTCCCATGCTTGTTTTAGTAAAATATCAATTTTATGTTTTTGCCACAAATCGACCATCATGCGTGTGTTTCCGCCACCGATATAAATGACGTTGGAGTTAAGTATTGTGTTTTGTAATTCCTCAAATCTAGGAGGATTTTCGATAATCTTTAATGAAGAAACTGAATAATTGAATTCTGTCTCAAAATAGTTTTTTGCAATTCTGCAGTAGTCTTCATTGTCTGAGGAAGCTGTAGGTATAAAGAGAAAATCAATTTTTTCTTTGTTTTCAAGCCTTTCAGTGGATAAATCTTTTATTCTTTGATCTATTTCTCGGGTTTCTACTTGAGTACCAAAACGGCCGATTTCTCCACCGCCAAGCAAAACCATTTTCCTTTTATCCACTATTAACCTCATTTATGTAAAACCAAAACATATATAATAAAATAAACAGGCAAGCTTCATATAGCTACATTAAGATTTACCACTTTTATCTTGATTTTTCAACGAAACTGGGCTAAAAACTGCCCACGGGTCTAAGAATGTTTTTTAGACTTTAATTTTAACACACATGTGGATTTGTTTTTCGGTGTTCTTTCAAGAACTTACTTAAATCCACAGAGGCTAAACCGAGAAGGGAATATATCTATGTCTATGCCTAATTTTACTATGCGCCAATTGCTTGAAGCAGGCGTACACTTTGGTCACCACGCACGTCGTTGGAATCCAAAAATGAAATCTTACATCTTCGGCGAAAGAAACAATGTTCATGTTATAAACCTTGAATTCACTGTTCCTTTGCTTTACAAAGCTTTGAAAAATATGCGTAACATCGCATCACAAGGCGGTCGTGTTCTTTTTGTTGGAACAAAACGCCAAGCTGCTGAAAAAATCGCTGATACTGCAAAACGTTGCGGTCAGTACTACGTTAACTATCGTTGGTTGGGCGGTATGCTTACTAACTGGGAAACAGTTTCAAAATCAATTCGTCGCCTAAACGAAATCGAAAAAATGTTGGGTGATGCTGAAGTAGTTAAATCAATCACTAAAAAAGAACAAATCAACCTTGCTCGTGAATTGAAAAAATTGCAAGCGTCTTTGGGTGGTATTCGTGAAATGGGTGGTCTTCCTGATGCTCTTTTCATCATTGATACAAACAAAGAAGCAACAGCAATTAAAGAAGCTAACAAATTGGGTATTCCAGTGTTTGCTATCTTGGATTCAAATTGCGATCCTGAAGGTGTGAACTTCCCAATTCCAGGTAACGATGACGCAACTCGTGCTATCAACCTGTATTGTGATTTGTTCGCCGATGCTATCTTGGACGGTATCAGAGCTGAAGTTTCTGCTTCTGGTGTTGATCTAGGTGCATCTGCTAACCCTGAAGCTGAAATTCTTGATGAAGATGAAGCAGTAGCTTAAGGTTAATTTTTGGGATTTAAGATAAAGGATTAATGAATATGACTCAAATTACAGCATCTGCAGTTAAAGAACTTCGCGAAAGAACAGGCGCGGGTATGCTTGATTGCAAAAAAGCTCTTGAAGAAAATAACGCTGATATGGACGCTTCTATTGACTACCTTCGTCAAAAAGGTTTGGCAAAAGCAGCTAAAAAAGCGGGACGTGTAGCACCTGAAGGTTTGGTAAGCGTAGCAGTTAAAGGCAAATTCGCAGTAGCGATTGAGCTTAACGCTGAAACTGACTTCGTTGCTCGTAACGAACAATTCCAAAAATTCCTAACAGAATTAACTGAAATTGCTCTTAACAACTCGATAACTAATGTTGAAGATTTAAAAGCGGCTTCTATGAACGGAACTACCGTTGATGCTGCTTTGAGTGCTTTGATTGCTACAATCGGTGAAAACATGACTCTTCGCCGCGTTGAAAGCGTGTCTGTTGACAATGGTACAGTGGCTGATTATATGCACAGTGCTATCGTACCAGGCAAAGGTAAAATCGGCGTTTTGGTCGGTTTGAAAACATCTTCTACAAACACAGAAAAGTTGGCTGAACTTGGTCGCAAACTTGCTATGCACGTAGCAGCTGCTAACCCTATAGCTCTTACTACTGCTAGCATTGATCAAGATGTTGTTGCTCGTGAGCGTGCTATCTACGCTGAAAAAGCTAAAGAAAGCGGCAAACCTGAAAACATCATTGAGAAAATGGTTGAAGGTAGTTTGCGTAAATTCTACGAACAAGTTGTTTTGATGGAACAAACTTACATTATCGACGGCGAGACAAAAATCTCTGAAGTTCTGAAACAAGCTGAAAAAGAATTAGGAGCTCCTGTTGAAATCAGCTCTTACGTTCGTCTTGAGCTTGGTGAAGGCGTAGAGAAAAAAGAAGAAAACTTTGCTGAAGAAGTAAATAAGGTAGCTTGCGGCTGCTAATTTAAAAAAGGCAGGATGAAATGACTAAGACGCTATATAAACGAGTTCTTCTAAAACTCTCAGGTGAAGCTCTTATGGGCAAAGGCGAGTACGGTATAGAGCCAGAAATGGTTGGTCGTATAGCAAGAGATGTAAAAGAGGCAGTTGATTTAGGCGTTGAAGTTTGTTTGGTAATTGGTGGCGGTAACATATTCAGAGGCGTCTCTGGTGCTGCAAAGGGTATGGACCGCTCCACCGCCGACTATATGGGTATGCTGGCAACAGTTGTAAATTCATTAGCGGTGCAAAATGCTCTTGAACAACAAGGTATCCAAACAAGGGTTCAGTCGGCAATTCCTATGCCTGCAGTTTGTGAACAATATATTCGTCGTCGTGCAATTCGTCACATGGAAAAAGGTCGTGTAGTAATATTCGCGGCTGGTACTGGAAATCCTTTCTTTACAACTGATACAGCTGCCGCTTTGCGTGCTTCCGAAATGGGTTGCAACGCTTTGTTGAAAGCGACAAAGGTTGATGGCATATATTCAGCTGATCCTGTTAAAAATCCTGATGCTAAGAGATATGATAGTCTTACGTATATGGATGTTTTATCAAAAGATCTGAATGTTATGGACGCAGCGGCGATATCTTTAGCGAGAGCAGCAGACATTCCTATTATAGTTTTCTCGATAACCGAGCCGGGAGAATTTGCAAAAATAATGCACGGTCAAGGTAAATATACCATAGTTGAAAATAGAGGTGCTTAGAATGAGTAGTGTAATTGATCTAACAAGTTTTGATAAACGCATGAAGGGTGCTTACGAAATGCTGGAAAAAGAATTCCAGGGTTTGCGTACTGGTCGTGCTTCAGTTAATCTTCTTGATAACGTTGTTGTCGAAGTTTATGGAAGCAAAGTTCCTATCAGTCATGTGGCAAGCGTAAGTGCTCCTGAATCAAGACTTTTGACAGTACAGGTTTGGGATAATGCCAATGTTAAATCTGTAGAAAAAGCGATTGGTAATGCAGGACTGGGGCTTAACCCTCAACCAGCGGGAAATCTTATTCGCGTTCCACTTCCTGAATTAACTGAGGAAAGACGTATAGAAATTTCTAAAGTTGCAGGAAAATACGCTGAGCAAGCAAAAATTGCTATCCGCAATATTCGTCGTGAAGCTATGGACTTGGCTAAGAAAGAAGAAAAAGACGGCACTCTTTCAAAAGATGAGCTAAAGCGCGCTGAGGAAGATGTTCAGAAGCTTACTGATAAATGGGTTGGTATGATAGACAAAACAACTGAGAAAAAAGAAGAAGAAATTAAACAGGTTTAAATATGATATGAGCGAACTTGCTGTTCCAAATCATGTAGCTATCATTATGGACGGCAACGGTCGCTGGGCCACTCAAAAAGGGGGCTCTCGTACAGACGGTCATAAAAAAGGTGTTGAGACTGTGCGTAATACGGTTGAAGCCGCCGCTAAACTTGGAATCAAATATCTTACTCTCTTCGGATTCTCTGTAGAAAACTGGGATAGACCTGTAGATGAAGTTTCTTATTTGATGAACCTTATAAGGGTTTATCTGAAGAAGGAACTTTCTGAGCTTCAAAAAAACGAAGTGAGATTGAAGGTAATAGGCGATAGATCAAGGCTTGATGATGATATCGTAAAAGAAATTGAGAAATGCGAAGAAGCCACAAAAGATAATAAAAAAATAACGGTTGTTATCGCTTTAAGTTACGGAGGTCGTCAGGATATTGTTTCTGCGGCTCAAAGTTTGGTTAGAGATGCTGCTCAAGGAAAAATCTCGGCAGAAGATGTGACCATAGATAGTTTTGCTGATCATCTAAGCACTAAGGGGATTCCTTATCCTGATTTGATGATACGCACAAGCGGTGAAAAACGTATAAGTAATTTTTTGATTTGGCAACTTGCCTACGCTGAGCTGTATTTTACCAATACTTTATGGCCTGATTTCTCGGAAAAAGATTTAGTTGAGGCTATAGAGGATTACAATTCGAGAGATAGGCGTTTTGGCAAGGTATCTGATAAGGTAAGGGCTTAAAAATGAATAAATTTTCTAATGAACAAGAAAAATTAAATTTTGATAATGATGAAGCCGTTAAACCTGAAGTGAAAACCGAGGAAGAAGCTTTGGTGGTCGAAGAAAATCCTGCTGAAGAGATTATAGCTAAAAAAGAAAAAATTACTCTTTCAAAAATTAAACAGGAAATTTCAGAAAAAATTAAAGTTGTTTCATCACTGCTTTCATCAAAGTTGAATATTTTTGATGAAAGTTTCAAAAAGCGTTTCCTTTCGGCTTTGATTTTGGCACCACTAGTTCTAGGAATTATTTATTTAGGTGGAATTTTATTTGTTCTGATGATGGCGGCCTGTGCCGCAATAGGTGTTTATGAATGGGGAAATATGACCCTTTCAGACAAAAAAGATCAGATTAATAGTAAAATTATGCCTATGGGTGTAGCTTTTTCAGCTTTGTCCGTTTGTATAACAGGTTTTGTTGGTAACCCTGCGATTACTTTGTGGATTTTGTTTTCCTTCTGTTTCTTCATAGTCAGCTTTAATGTTTCAAACCAAGGTGCTAATATTAATAGATTTATATTTGGTATAATCTATATAGTTTTCTCTATAGAAGTGATGGTTTGGACAAGAAATTTTGCTCCGTACGGACTTTATAATACCATAACTCTTATATCTATGGTTTGGGCGAGCGATATATTTGCTTATTTAAGTGGCAAAACCATAGGCGGTCCTAAGCTTGCTCCGTCAATAAGCCCTAAAAAGACTTGGGCTGGGTTAATTGGTGGCTGTTTAGGTGCAGGTTTTGTAGGCGTTTTCCTTTCTTCAACTGATTTTATAAATTTATTGAACGTAGATACCATCGGAAATATGCATTATGTAGGGTATTTTGTGATGGGGGCTGTATTTGCCGTATTAGGTCAAGCGGGGGATTTGTTTATATCCATAGTAAAACGTCACTATAACATCAAAGATACGGGAAATCTTATACCTGGTCATGGCGGTATTCTTGACAGAATAGACGCTCTAATTTTTGTGGCAATTATCTTCGGAATGCTTGTGGTTCTCGCAAGATAAGGTTAAACTAACTAATTGTAATTGTTTTTATTTAAGGGGAATAAATGGACTTCTTTAACGGTTTTTTGTCTGCACCAACAGAATTTCTTACTACATATATAATACCTTTTGTTTTAGTACTCAGTGTTCTGGTATTCGTACATGAACTTGGTCACTATCTTGTGGCTCGTTACAACGGAGTTAGGATTGAAGAGTTTTCTATAGGCTTCGGCAAAGAACTCTTTGGTTGGACAGATAAAAACCACACACATTGGAAAATCAGTATCCTTCCTTTTGGTGGTTACGTGCAAATGTTTGGAGACTCCGATCCAACCAGCTCTTTCCACAAAGACGAAAAATTGAAACCGTTAACAGCGGCTGAAAAGAAAGTTGCTTTCTATACTCAGACCGTAGGTAAACGTGCGGCGATAGTTTTTGCCGGCCCTGCTATTAACATGTTATTTGCTGTGGTTATTATGTCGATATTATTCGCGATACAAGGCCAACCTTATACACCGCCTGTAGTTGGTAAGTTGTTGAAAGATTCGCCTGCGGTTCGTGCCGGTGTGCGTGTTGATGATAAAATCGTAAAATTTGACGACAAGAATATCGAATGTTTCGAGGATATGGTTCAATATGTTTCATTGAATATAGACAAACCTATTAAGGTTCAATTGCTTCGTTATAAAGGCAATAAAAAATGGGCAAGTAAGCCTAGAACTTTAACTATACAGCCTGAAGTTTTGGAGCAAGTAGATCGTTTCGGTTTCAAAAGCAAACGTGGCAGATTGGGTATCGTAGGCATAACGGGTAGTTTTGATATTAAAAAACACACCATAGGCTCAGCTATTATTGCTGCCAATGTTGAAGTTTGGAATATCTCTAAAGCTACATTAACTGCGATAGGTCAGATTATCACTGGCGTTCGTAGCTCTGAAGAATTGGGTGGCATCCTTCGTATTGGTGCTTATGCGGGAGATTTCGCAAAAGCTGGGGCATTGTCTTTGATAATGTTCATGGCTTTGCTTTCAGTTAACTTAGGTTTGATAAACTTCATTCCTATACCTTTGCTAGATGGTGGGCATTTGATGTTTTACGCATTTGAAGCAATTAGGGGTAAACCGATAAGCGAGCGTATTCAAGAATATGCCTTGAAAGCAGGAATGACCTTTGTAGTGTTTGTAATGTTACTAGCTACATGGAACGACTTGGTTCAGTTGAATGTTATAGAATACTTGAGAAAATTAATATCTTAAGGGGCAGGGGTGTTGATAGAGATGGCAATTAAACCTTTTATAAAACAGTTTTTACTTTCGATTGTTGTTGTCGGAGGTTTGTTTGTTTTTTCAATTCCGGCAACTGCTGCGGTAGCAAAAGTTGCTGAAACCGTTCAAGCCATTAAGGTCGAAGGCAACCAGCGTATTGAGACATCAACAATAGTTTCTTACCTTGAAGTAAAAGAGGGAGATCCTCTTGATGCTGCTTTGTTAGATAATGGTCTTAAAAATCTTTACGCAACAGGATTGTTCAAAGACGTAACAATCACACCTGCAGCTGCTGGAGAGATTCTGGTTAAAGTTTCTGAAAAACCAATAATCAATGAAATTATTTTTGAAGGCAATGACGAAATAAAATCTGAAGATTTGGCTAAAGAAATTTCTTTAAAGCCGCGTCAGGTTATCAGTGTTCCTAAAGTTCAGGAAGACGTTAACCGCATGAAAGAACTGTACCGCATGAGTGGTAGATTTGGTGTTTCTGTTGATCCTCAAATGATAGAGCTTGATCAAAACCGCGTTAATCTGATTTTTGAAATCAAAGAAGGTGAAAAAACTTTGATCTCCCGCATTAACTTCATGGGCAATAAAGAATACAGCGATGCTGAATTGCAAGAAGTTGTTCGTAGTAAAGAATCTCGTTGGTATAGATTTTTATCTGCCGATGATAAGTACGATCCTGACAGACTTTCTTATGATCAGGAATTGCTACGTAAGTTCTATTTGGAACATGGCTACGTGGATTTTAAAGCTTCTATAGTTATGGCAGAATTGTCTCCTGAAGATAAAAACTTCTTTGTTACTTTTGATATTAATGAAGGTGATAGATATAAAATTGGTGATGTGACTATTAAAACCACCATTCCTGACCTTAACGTAAATGATCTTAAAGACGCCATTACTTTGGAAAAAGGCAAGTGGTATAACTTGAATGAAGTAGAAAAAACCACTACTAAAATGACATCTCAGCTCGGCAATTTGCAGTTTGCCTTTGTTGATATCAAACCAGGTGTTAATCGCGATAAAGTTAATAAGGTTGTTAATATTGAATTCATGGTTAATGAGGGGCAAAAAACCTTTATTGAAAATATCAATGTTATAGGCAACACCAGAACCTTGGATGAAGTTGTAAGAAGAGAGATGAAGTTGTCTGAAGGTGATCCTTATAATGAAGATAAAATTAAAAATTCCGAAAAAGATATAAAAAATCTTGGATACTTTAGTAAGGTTGATGTCGTTACTAAAAAAGGTTCATCAGAAAATAAAACTGATGTTGATGTTAAAGTTGAGGAACAATCTACGGGTGATATGTCTATAGGTGCCGGTTATTCAACAACGGAAGGTGCTTTGGCTGACTTCAGTATCAGTGAAAACAACTTCATGGGTAAAGGTCAAAAGCTTTTGTTTGCTACTACTTTTGCGGAAAAAAGAAATGAGTTTGATTTCAGTTTCACTGAGCCTTATTTCTTGAAAAGAGATTTAGCAGCAGGGGTTGATCTTCAGCACATAACTAGAGATCTTCAAGATGAGAGTTCTTATGATAGTAAGATTAAAAGCGGAGGTCTTAGATTAGGATATCCGTTGTCTGAAAAATGGAGACAAAATCTTAAATATAGCCTTGAAGAAGAAGAAATCTACAATGTTCAAAGCAGTGCTTCTACATATATACAAGAGCAAGAAGGTATAAGAACTACTTCAATGATTGCTCAAACTGTTTCTTATGATACTAGAGATAATATTCAGTCTCCTACAGAAGGTTATTATTTCCAAGTATATACAAATTTTGCTGGTTTAGGCGGAAATGCTAAATACTATGGAGCAAGAATTTTGGGAACATATTATTACCCATTGCAAAAAAATTGGGTAGTGAGTGCGTTGGGTGAACTTGGTTTCATCACTGGTTGGGGTGGATCAGATGTTAGGATTAATGAAAGATTTTCTTTGGGTGGTGATAGATTACGCGGCTTTGATGATTATGGTGTAGGCCCTAGGGATGCAACGACCTCTGATGCTTTAGGCGGTAATCAATTTTTTAGAGGTAATGTTGAGTTGAATTTCCCAACAGGACTACCTGAAGAGTTAGGCGTTACTGGATATACGTTCTCTGATTTTGGTACCCTTTGGAATCTAGATGATGCAGACGTGACTGTTAATGATAGTGCAAGCTTAAGACTATCTATAGGAGCGGGTATTGCGTGGAAATCTCCTTTCGGACCTATTAAAATCAATCTTTCAAATCCTATATTGAAAGAAGATTTCGATAAAGAACAAAAGTTCAGGTTGAGTTTCGGTACTAAAATGTAATTTAGTTCTGATATACGATTTAAAAAATATAAATATAAAAAACATCTTTAATTTAAGGAAGGACTTAGAAAAATGAAAAATACTAAATTAATAATGACTGTAGCTGCTGCGGCTTTAATGCTGGGAACAACTGCTTCATTTGCTGCTGATTATTCTTTCGGCGTGGTAGATATGAACGTTGTAATGCAAAAATCTGCTGCTGCTCAAAGCATTATGAAACAGCTTGATGACAAAAAAGAATCTTACAGAAAGCAAATTGACAGCAAAGAAAAAGAATTGCGTACCTCTGAAGAAAAAATAATGAAAGAAAAAGCAAAGCTTTCAAAAGAAGATTTTGAAAAAAAACGTAACGCTTTCAAAGAAGATGTTATCAAGGGTCATAAGCTTGTACAAAAAGATAAGCTTATTCTTGATAGAGCTTTCAATATTAGTATGACAGAATTGCGTAAAAATATTACTAAAGTAATAGCTGACATTGCTAAAGACAAAGATTTTTCTGCTGTTTTAACACAAAACTCTGTGATGATGTCTAAACCTGAACTTGATATCACTGCGGAAGTTGTTAAAAAACTTGATGATGAAGTTAAGACAATCAAAGTTGATTGGGATGCAGCTTCAAAAGTTCAAGAAGCAAAATAATCTTTAACTTACAATAGAGAAGGCTGAACTTATGGCCGATAAAAGGTTTTTTAAACTCGAAGGTCCTTTCACAATAAAAGAACTGGTTAATATAACCAGTTCTAGCGTTGAAGATAAATATTTGGAGCAGCAGATGAAAGATGTTGCTGCTCTAGATAACGCTGACGTTGATAAGGTAACTTTTTTTGACAATAAAAAATATCTGGAACAGTTTAGAAAAACTAAGGCTGGGGCTTGTTTTGTTAAGCCTGAGTTTGCGGCATTAGCTCCTGAGGGTACTATATGTTTATTAAATAAAAACCCTTACAAGGCTTACGCTTTGGCGGCTAGGGCTTTTTATCCTCAAGAAATTGACAGCAGTTTAGGTATATCTGATAAGGCTGTTGTTGATGGTTCTGCCACCATAGGTGAAAAAACAATTGTTAAACCAGGTGCGGTTATTGAAGCTAATGTTAAAATTGGAAAAAACTGCGTTATCGGTGCCAATGCTTTCATAGGTCAAGGCGTGGAAATAGGTGACAATTGCAAAATTGGTGCTACAGCTTGCATTATGTGTGCTTTGATAGGTTCGGGAGTTGTTATTTATCCTGGAGCAATTATAGGCAGACCGGGCTTTGGCTTCGCTATAGATTATGAAACAGGTTTTACCAGCGTCCCTCAATTGGGCAGAGTGATAATAGAAGATGATGTTCAAATAGGTGCTAACACTACTATTGATAGAGGTGCAGGCCCTGACACTGTTATAGGTCGTGGCACTCGCATAGATAACCTTGTGCAAATAGGTCATAATGTTAAAATCGGACAGTTCTGCGTTATAGTTTCTCAAGTTGGAATATCGGGAAGCTCCAAAGTGGGGGATTTTGTTATGCTTGGCGGTCAGGTTGGCGTTGCAGGGCATTTGACTATTGGCTCGGGCGTAAAGCTCGGCGGTCAAAGCGGTGTTATTCAAGACATTCCTTCTGGTAACGGAATTGAATATATGGGTACGCCTGCAATACCTTTAAAACAATATATGAGACAAGCGGTTACTCTGGCTAAGCTTGTGAAGAAAAGGAGTATGAAATCAGATGACTAATGATGTTAATATTGTAGATATAAAACGTATTATAGAAGTTCTTCCTCATAGATATCCGTTTTTGCTTATCGACAAAGTTAAAGACATCGTTCCTGATGAAAGTGCTGTAGGTATTAAGAACGTAACTTTCAATGAAAACTTCTTCCAAGGACATTTTCCTGGAGCTCCTGTTATGCCTGGTGTTTTGATAGTAGAAGCTATGGCTCAAACTTCAGCTGTGCTGGTGGTGCAAACCCAAGGTGATAGCATTGCAGGTAAATTGGTTTATTTTATGGCGATAGATGAAGCTAAATTCAGAAAACCAGTAGTTCCTGGAGATGTGCTGCACATACACGTTAAAAAAGAACAGAACAGACGCAACGTTTGGAAATTTAGATGCGAAGCAAAAGTTGAAGGCAAGGTTTGTGCTGAAGCATTAGTAACTGCAATGATAATGGATAAATAAAGCGAGATCAAAATGAAAACAGAGATACATCCTACAGCGATAATTGAAGAAGGTGCGGTTATAGGCGAAGGCTGCAAAATCGGGCCTTATTGCGTTATCGGGTCTAAAGTGAAATTAGGTGCTGGTATTGAGATCAAATCTCATGTTGTTATAGGCGGTAATACGACTATAGGCGAAAACACTGTAATATTTCCTTTTGCTTCAATAGGTCAAATTCCTCAAGATTTGAAATATGCTGGTGAAGATTCTCAATTGATAATCGGTAAAAACAATAAAATTCGTGAATATGTGACCATGCAACCAGGCACGGCAGATGATAAAATGAAAACAGTGATAGGTGATAACTGCTTATTTATGGCGTCAGCTCATGTGGCTCATGATTGCATAGTTGGCAACAATGTTATAATGGCGAATAGTGTGGCCTTAGCAGGACACGTTGTTTTGGGTGATTTTGTTATTTTAGGCGGCCTCTCAGCAGTGCATCAGTTTGTTCGCATAGGTGATCACGCAATGATAGGCGGAATGTCTCCTGTTGAGCATGATGTTATCCCTTACGGAATGGTTAAGGGTGATAGAGCTTATCTTGCGGGGCTTAACTACTTAGGTTTAGAGAGACGTGGTTTTTCTAAAGATGATATCAAACTTCTGCTTAAAGTATTCAGAGAAGTTTTTGAATCTGATGGCTTGTTTACTGATAGGGTCAAAGCGGCTGAAGAAGAATATAAATCTAATGAAGCAGTAATGAAGATGATCAGATTTATAAAAGATAAAAAAGAAAACGCTGCGATACTTAAAACTAAAAACAACAATTAATAACATAGGGTTTATTGTTTAGATGTCACGTATAGGAATAATAGCTGGAAAAGGGTCTTTACCTGAAAAACTTATAGCAGCTTGTGCTCGCAACAAGAAAAGCTGTTTTGTTATTGCAATTAAAGGGCAAACAGATGCTAAAATTTTAAAAGATGTTCCTTTTAAATGGGTGAAGCTAGGCGAAACTAGTGAAACTATAAAAATACTTAAAGAAGAAAACATAACTTCAATAGTTATGGGTGGTGCGATAAAGCGTCCGGGTATTTTTGATCTTAATCCTGATTTGAAAACAATGCAGATTATAGCGGATGTTGGTATTTCCTCTTTAGGTGATGATAAGCTTTTGCGTGCCATTACCAAAGAATTGGAAAAAGAAGGTTTTAAAATTATCGGTGCTCATGAAATTGAGCCAAGCCTTTTAACTCCTAAACAGCTTTTAACAAAAGCAATTCCTTCAAAAGATAATATGGCTGATATTGAACAGGGCATGAAGGTTGCTAAAGGCATAGGTGCTTTGGATATAGGCCAAGCGGTTATTATACAACAAGGCGTGGTTATAGGTGTTGAAGCTGTTGAAGGCACTAACGAACTCATAGAAAGATATTCCAAACTGAAATATGAAAGAGGCTATAGTGGTGTTTTGGTAAAGGCATCTAAACCTAATCAAGACGTAAGGATAGATTTGCCGACCATAGGTCCTAAAACAGTTGAAGTGGCTTTTAAGGCAGGTCTTGCGGGCATAGCTATTGAAGCTAATGCTTCAATGATTTTAGAAAGAGAAAAAACCATAGAGGTAGCTGACAAGCTTGGTATGTTTGTAATAGGAATTTAATTTTATGGACGGTGAACAAAACAATAAAGAACTACGGGTTTTTGTTATAGCCGGAGAACCTTCGGGCGATAAAATAGCTTCAGGATTTATGCATGCCTTTAAAGAAATTCATTCTAATGTAAAGTTTTTTGGCGTAGGTGGGTTTCAAATGAAGAGAGAGGGTATTGAAACCCTGTTTCCTTTGGAAGAGCTTTCAGTTATGGGATTGGCTGAAATATTGCCTAAACTGTTTAATCTTATTTCTCGCGTTAATTACACCGCAGATGAAATTGCAAAAGCAAAACCGGATGCGGTTCTTTTTGTCGATGCACCTGAATTTTGCTTTAATGTTGCCAAAAAAGTTAGAAAAAAAGATAAATCAATACCTCTTATTCACTATGTAGCACCAACTGTTTGGGCGTGGAGAGAGAAAAGAGCGGAGAAAATTTCCAAGTTCTTGGATTGTCTTTTAACTTTATTTCCGTTTGAACCTCCTTACTTTGAAAAATACGGTTTGAAAACTGTTTGTGTTGGACACCCTGTAGTAGAAAAAATCATGGAGCCTGATGCTGCACAGATATTCAGAAAAAAATATAATATAGAAGCTGATCAACCTATTTTGGCATTGTTGCCAGGTAGTAGAGTTAATGAGATAAAACAGCTGCTTCAAATTTTTGAAGAGTCCGTATATAAAATACTTACTAAGATCCCTAATATCTTAGTGGTAATACCAACCTTGCCGCATTTAAGGCCGATGATAGAAGAGGCTTTCAAAGGTAAGGGAATTAATCCTCTAATCATTGAAGATGAGGAAGATAAGTTCAGATGCTTTAGTGCAAGCAATGTGGCAATAGCGGCATCGGGCACTGTTTCTTTAGAGTTGTCTCTTGTGGGAACTCCACACTTAGTTGCTTATAGAATAAATATGTTCTCGGCTTTATTGGCAAAGTTTGTTATTAAAACTAGATATTTTAATATCATGAATATAATATCCAGAAGACCGATAGTGCCTGAGTTGTTGCAAGATAGATGTCAGGCGGATTTGATAGCAGATGAAGCTCTTAAATTGCTTGAAAGTGTGGATGCTCGCAAAGCTCAGTTGCACTTTTTCAATAGCGTTATAGATAGTCTTGGTAGGGGTAAAAAAATTACTCCAAGCCAAAAAGCGGCTGAGACTGTTTTGTCAATTATAAAAGAAAAGCAAAACAGTGGAGACAAGAAGTAAATGGCTAAACATTTTGTGAAGATGTTACTTTTGATGTTAGTTATAGGGGCTTTTCTTGCTCTTGTCGCCCCTAGTTTTATTAACTGGAACAAACATAAAGACACTTTAATAGCTCGACTTTCAAAATACACTAAAGATGATATAAAAATAAAGGTTGCGGGAAATGTAAGTTTACGCATGATACCAAGGCCAGAATTATTGATGGAAAATGTTTCGGTATATAAGGGTGATGAAAGTAACGAAATTTTACGCCTGCAACAGTTAGGTGCTCTTATTAAATTTCAACCTTTGCTTGAAGGTATAATTGAGTTTGAATATTTGGAACTGGTTAACCCGATTTTAGAGGTTACCGCCAATCAGCAGGGTGAGATAAACGATATCAGTATATTTAAAAATAGCGTTCCCGCTAGTGCTATAGGTAAGACAACAGCTGAATCTATTCTGTTGAATAAAGTGAGTATATTAGACGGAGAAATAATATACAAAAATGCCAATAAAGATATAGAGGTTTCTCTTAGTGATATGGATTTAAGCGTTGAAGCCGAAAGCGTATTGGGCCCTTATAATATATCTGGAAGCATGATGTACAACCAAGATACGGTTGGTATTGAAATAAAAACCAGCAAATATAAAGAGGCAACCCCAGTTACTTTGAACGCTAATTTTATGCCTTATGACCCAAGCACAGGATTCCCTGAAATAAAATACAGCGGTGTTTTGGATATGGAGACAGAGCTAGCTTTGCAGGGTGAGCTTAATATAGCCAATGGCTTCTTGAATAAAATTATTGCAGATACTAATATAAAATCCATCTCCTTTATGCAGGATAAAATAAAGCTGAAATCTGTTTTCAGTGCAAACAAAAATAAAATGACGTTGAGTAATATTGAAGCAACCATGGGAAAAAACACTACCATTAAGGGGGGGCTTGCAGTAGATTTTCCAAATGACAAATACAATGTTATAACAGCAGACTTTGAAACTAAAAATTTAGTTTTAACCAGTAGACCTGTTTATACAAACACTCCACAGAAATTTAAAGGCAAGGTTCATTTAAAAGGTGATAACTTTGTTTTGGCTGGAGAGTCTATTCCTTACGCAGATGCTACTATAGAATTTACACCTAATATATGGCAGATAAACTCTTCTCTTTATATGAAGGGCAGCACTAAGGCTCAAGTTAGCGGTAAAATATCCCCTAATGGTCAAAGTGCAGCTTACAGAATTAAAGCTACAACCAAAGACTTTAAAGGTTTTATAAATAATTTACCTATACCTGCTGATAATATTTTCAAATCTTTTGAAAATAACGCTCTGTTAAATGGTGCATCTTTTACAACAGATATAACCGTTAGACCAAAGCAGGTTGCTTTGAATAATTTGGTAGCTAAGCTCGGCGGAGCTGATATTAAGGGTGCTATCAACATAGATAGAGAAGATAAGGTTAAGAATTTTTCTGCTAGTTTGAGCGTAGATAATCTTAATTTATCAGCTGGTCAATCTAAGGGATTTGAAGATATTTTAAAAGCAATAGCAAGTTATAAAACTTCTTTGGATGTTACCGCTAAAAATCTTCAAAACAATGGGGTTGCTATAAAAGATTTGGCGATTAAAACTTCCATGGGCGGTGGGTTAATAAGTATAGATAGCATGAACGCTTCTTTAGATGAGAAAAACACCTTTGCGGTTTTAGGAAAGGTGGAAGGGGTTAATCCTGCTACAATGATTAATATATCTTACTCGGCTCAGGCAGATAAGCCTGAAAGCATAGCTCAGTTCTTCGGTGTTAAAATTCCTATGATTCAAAGCCTTAAAAGCGGCTCGAATATAAAGGGTAAACTTAAAGGCAATGCTGATGGGTGGTATTTTGATATAGACGAAGAAATTGAGAACGGCAAGGTTCTTATAAGTGGAACATCTAAAGATAAAGGTCAAAGTTATAACGCTTCTATAAACATTCAATCAACTCAGAAAAGTTCCGAGCTGTTGGAGGCTTTTGGTTTTCCAGTTAGCGGATTGTTTGTTTCAGGTGAAAGTCTGGCATTTAACGGTGATATAAGTGGTAATGATAAAGTTTATAAAATAGACAATATCAAAGCTAAACTTGGCGATACATCGTTCTCGGGCAGTGTGGCTAAAGATGAAAATAACCAGACTAACGTGCAAATCACGACTGATTATGTGGATATAGATAGGTTTATCAAAACACCTATGAAGTCTGTTTCTTCAGGCATAACAGTATCTATTAACGGCAAAACTTCTTGGGGTGGAACTTTGCAGGCATCATTAACCTCTGCTAATTCAACTTCAGTTAATGTTAAGGGCAGTATAACCGATGCGGATATAAGAGGCATCATAGTTAAAAGCGGTATAAAAAACAGTATTCCTTCTGAAACAGGCAATATAGATTTCAATATCAATAAATCCGACAAAATAGTTGGAACAGCCAATGTTAAATTGAGCTCTCTGGATTTGCCGGATCTTAGTTATGACGGTTTAGGTTATTTGATAAATGGCTTTAACGACGTTCCTCAAAATCTTGAGGATGAAATTAGAAGCGATTTGAATAAAAGTGACCTGATCTTGAAAGACGTAAATCTTAAATTAAAGCTAGATGGTAAAACCGTTACTCTTGCTGAACCGCTGAAAAATTCCGTTGAAGATGGTGAGATGATAATAGAAAAAGCATCAGCTGATTTGGTTAATAAAACTTACACGGCGGCTATTAAAATCGCCATGACCAAACCTAAGACTCTTCCGTTGATTAGATTGAATATTGCTAGTGGCAAAAAGACTACTATGACTGGAATTAAAGAGCTTGAAGCTTTTATAGTTAAAAATAATCCTGCACCTTTAGAACTTCAGGAAGGAATATCTTCATTACCTACGGCAGCAGAGGCGGGTGATCCTGTTCAGGAAGATACCGCTCCAGTAATAATGGAAGATAAGGTGAAGCCAGAAAATCTGGTCGTAGAAGATGTGGTTCCTGCAGAAACTGTTGTGGAAGAAGAAACCTTAGCACCTGATGAAAAGACCACAGAGCCACCTGCGTCTAAAGAAACTAATGACGCAATAGGCGGGATTTTAGATAGATTAGAAGAATAGCTTAGAATCCGTATTTACTTTTATAATAGTTGAAAATAAATACCCTTACGGAGCTTGAAAGGTTCCCAGGATTTTCAGCATCTAGCTTTTCTATCAAAGCATTAACGGAAAGCTTATTCTCTTCGGCTATCTTCTTTAAAGCATCCCAAAACACCTGTTCCAAGGTAATAGAGGTTTTGTGCCTGTTAATAGTCAGGGAATGCTTCTTGTTTGCTGTGTTTAGCTTGTTTTCTGACATCGGATTTATAATTTTTCCTTTATTGATTCCTTCATTTCCATTATAAATGAAAGGGTAAAAAGAGTTATAACTAAATGCTTAATAAGAGATTTTTTTAATCCAAAGCGTTTGACTTTAATGTTTCAAGTTATGAAAAAGAAAGTTGCGAGCGATGAACTATAAATTAGATAAAAAACTAGATGATAAATATTCTTCACACGAAATTGAAAACAGGTGTATGAAATTTTGGGAAGAAGCACAAGTTTATAAATATAATCCAGATGCTCCACGTAATAATACATACGCGATAGATACTCCACCTCCAACAGTTTCAGGTTCTCTGCATATAGGACACATCTCTAGTTATACTCAAACGGATGTTATAGCTCGCTTCAACAGAATGCAGGGTAAATCAGTTTTTTATCCGATAGGTTGGGATGACAATGGTCTGCCGACAGAACGTAGAGTTCAAAACTATTATAACATTAACTGCAACCCTAATGTTCCTTATGAGAATCATTTTAAACCTGTGCATGATGAGAAAGATAAATCTCCTCGCAAGGATATTTCTCGTCAAAACTTTATTGAAGTTTGTGAAGTTCTAACACATGAAGACGAAAAAATATTTGAAAATATTTTCCGCCGTATTGGTCACTCTTATGACTGGTCTTTGAAGTATTCAACCATCAACAAAAAATCTATCGAGATTTCTCAAAGATCATTCTTAGATTTAGTTAAAAAAGGTAAGGCTCAATCGGTTGAAGCTCCTACTATGTGGGATGTAACTTTCCAATCGGCTATTGCTCAAGCTGAAGTTGAAGACAAAGAGATTGAAGGTCACTTCCACAATATCAAATTCACAGTAGATGGAGATAATGCAAGCTTCACAATAGCAACTACTCGCCCTGAACTTTTGGCGGCTTGTATAGCAATTGTTGCTCACCCTGATGATGAGAGATACAAAAAACTATTTGGCAAAAAAGCCATAGTTCCTTTATTTGATGCACCTGTTCCTATTATTGCTTCAGAGCACGCTGAAAAAGAAAAGGGTACAGGTATCATGATGGTTTGTACCTTTGGTGATGCGGCTGACGTTGCGTGGTGGAAACAATCAGGTCTGGCTATTAAGCAAATAATCGGGCTAGATGGCAAAATAATAGATATTGAATACGGCAAAGGTGCTTTTGAAACAATTAATCCTGAAAAAGCTCAAGCTAATTTTAAACAGCTTGTTAACCTTACAGTAAAAAAAGCAAAAGAACATATAGTTCAAATGCTGCGTGAAGACGGTAGCTTGATAGGCGAGCCTGAGAAAATAGTTCACCCAGTTAAGTTCTATGAGAAGGGCAATCTGCCGCTTGAGTTTGTTACATCAAGACAGTGGTTTGTTAAACTTATGGATGAAAAGGAAAGGATGCGGGAAGCCGGAAGAAAAATCAAATGGCAGCCTGCTTATATGCATTCAAGATACGATAACTGGACGGAGAACCTTAATCAGGAATGGTGTATAAGCCGTCAGCGTTTCTTTGGTGTTCCTTTTCCTGTTTGGTACAAAATAGACGATAAAGGTATAGTTGATTATGATTCACAGATTTTTGCTGATGAAAATCAGCTACCTATTGACCCTATGATAGCTGTTCCTGCGGGATACACTGAAGCACAGAGAGATGTTAAAGGCGGTTTTACTGGCGACAAAGATATTATGGACACTTGGGCTACTTCAGCTCTTACTCCGCAGATAGCTATGGCTCACGCTCCTAAAGGTAATCACTTGTCATTGCCATTTGATGCTAGACCTCAAGCTCACGATATTATTCGTACTTGGGCTTTCTATACTATTGCGAAATCTTTGATACATGAAAATACAATACCTTGGAATGAAGCATTGGTTAGTGGTTTTATTCTTGATCCTGATCGCAAAAAAATGAGTAAGTCAAAAGGTAACGTTGTTACTCCTATGGATTTGTTGGAAAAACATTCATCAGATGCAGTTAGATATTGGGCTACCAGAGCAAAACTAGGTGTTGATACTGCTTTTGAAGAGCAGGTGATGGATCAAGGTCGTAAGCTTGTAATGAAAATTTTCAATGCCAGCAAGTTTGTTTTTACAATTGTTGCAAGCTCGGGCATTGATGTTAAATCTGATTATTTGAAAAATATCACCAACCCTACAGATCTTTCATGGTTGAGCAAACTTAGTGAAGTTGTTGAGCAGGCTACTAAGAACTTTCTGAACAATGATTATTATTTGTCTTTGGAAGTGACTGAAAAATGTTTCTGGGATTTCTGTGATAACTATTTGGAAATAGTTAAAGGCAGAGCCTATGACGTTAATGATAGATCTGCAGTTAGCTCTTTGATTCTGACTCTAGATACATTCATCAAGCTTTTCGCTCCTTTCTGCCCATTCATTGCTGAGGAAATTTTCCAAATGCGTTCTTGGAAAATTGATAGTGAATTGTCAGTTCATAATCAAAAATGGCCTGAAGTTAGTATGTTTAAAGGTGTTACAGCTGTAGACAGTAGCCTCCTTTATGATGCTTTGGTGCAAATAAGTACTGAAATTAGAAAGGCTAAGACTGCTGCCGGTAAAACTTTAAAAACACCAGTGTCGAATTTGGAAGTTGCTGTTCCTGACAATGTTATGGTTCTTTTGAAAGGAGTTGAGACTGATATCAAAAACGTTGGTCGTGTTAATGCCGATGGTATCTTCTATCACCCTAGTGAAGAAGGTTTAGTTATTAAAAACATAATTCTTTCAGAGGAAGTTATTTAATGAGTGAACAACATATTATTAAAATTGATGAGCGTTCATTTAAGCGTTTAAGGTTAGGGTATCCATGGGTATTCAGATCAGAAGTTATTAACGCTAAACGTGTAGCGGATTTGCCTGCGGGGCAGATTGTGGAGTTTGTTCGTGAGAAGGGTGACTTTGTCGCTCGCGGATTTTTCAATCCTAAACCGCAATTGGTTGGGCGTGTTCTAACTTTTCGTTTAGAAGAAAAAATAGATAAAGATTTCATATTTAAAAAGATTGAAACCGCTTTGAGGTTCAGGGATAGCCTTTATTCCAAACCTTTCTATCGCTTAATTCATGCCGAAAGTGACGGTATGCCAGGTGTTATAATTGACCGTTATGGCGATGTAATCTCTTGCCAAATAAATACAGCAGGTATGGATGTTTTGTGGCCGCATATAGAAGAGGCTTTAAAAACTCTTGTTAATCCTAGGGCGATAGTTTTGAAAAACGACACTGCCGCACGTGAAACCGAAGGATTGGAAAAAGAAGTAAAGCTAGCTTATGGCGAGTTGCATGATGCTGTGAAAATAGAAGAGAATGAGACTGAGTTTTTTGTTGATATAGTGGAAGGCCAGAAGACAGGTTGGTTTTTTGATCAACGTGACAACCGTGCTTGGGTCGCTGGGTTGGCTAAGGGTAAATCAATTATTGATATATTTTGTCATACTGGAGGTTTCGGTATTACGGCAGGCAAAAAGGGAGCGGAAAGCGTAACCTTTGTTGACAGCTCAGCCTCTGCTATAAAAATGGTGGAAAAAAATGCTGCTTTAAACGGCATAGCTGATAAGTGCCATCTGATTGAAGGTAAGGCTTTTGATGTAATGGAAGAGTTGGAGAGAACTGGAAAAGTTTTCGACGTTGTTTCTGTTGATCCTCCTGCCTTTATTAAATCCCGCAAAGATATGGCTTCAGGCATGAAGGGATATAACAAGCTTGCAAAACTTGCAACTCCTCTTGTCAAAAAAGGCGGAATACTTTTCTTCGCATCTTGTTCTCACCATGCTGATTTAAAAGAATTGACTGATAATGTGTCTGAAGGAATATCTCGTTCAGGAAGACCTTTCCAACTTATTAAAACCGCAGGTGCGGCAGCTGATCACCCCGTTAATCCGTTTTTGCCAGAAACAGGCTATCTGAAGGCATTAACGTTCAGGTTTCTTGATTAAAGTTGTTTAGATTTTGTTTTGTTATTATAATATTTCTTGTGTCTTTTTTTAACATCTTTTAGAGAATGAGAAAAACAAAATGAAAAAATATATTACTCTAGCTGCTATGACTTTAGTTTTTGCTATGCCTACAGGACTTGCTTTTGCCGAGGAGAATAATAGTTCACCTGACACCCATCGTGAAATCTTCCAAGAAGCTCAGAAAGCTCGCAAGGATTTGCACGAAAATATAAAAGAAGAAAATAAAGAATTTAAAGACGATATGAGTGAAGAAAAACAAGCTCGTATGAAAGAAATAAAAGCCATAGAAAATCCTGAAGAGAGACGGGAGGCTATGCGTAAATTCCGTGAAGAAATGAAAAGCGAAGTGCAAGAACATCGCGAAGAGATGAAAGAAGAATATAATGAAAAGCGTCAAGAGATAAAGAAGGATGCTAAAGAAGAGCAAAGAGAATTGAAGCATGGGCGTAAAGGATATAGAAAAGAGAATCGCGCTAAAAATCGCAAATAAAATATAATATTTAAAAATAAAAAAATCCGCATTCTTATATGAGTTTGCGGATTTTTTTATTAGCTATTTATTTGGGCTAATTACTCTCTAAGCTTTTTTCTTAGTGCTGCAACAACGTTGTCAGGAACAAAGTGAGAAACGTCACCGTCAAGCCTTGCAATTTCTTTAACAAAGGTTGAAGAGATGAACTGGTGTCTGTCTTTTGCCATTAATAAAAGATTTTCTATGTTGCGACTCATATAAGAGTTAATACCGGCCATTTGAAATTCATATTCAAAATCAGAAGTGTTTCTTAACCCTCTTACCACCACGCTTGCACCAACACTTTCGGCAAATTCTATAAGTAGTTCGTCAAACAAAACAACTTCTATCTTTGATTTTTCTTTAAGCGAACATTTCTCCTCTATAGCATCTTTGGTAATCTGAAGTCTTTCTTCAGCGGTAAAAAAAGTACTGCTTTTGTGAGTGGCTTTTGCCACGCCTACAACAAGCTTATCAACAAATTTAGAGGCACGCTCCATGATATCTATATGACCAAAAGTTATCGGGTCGAATGTTCCGGGAAAAATACCAATGATATTGTTTTGTTTATCCATCTTTTCTTGCCTTTACATTTAAAATTGTTAACAACTATTCTTCTTCAGTTTCACCTTCACTTATTAATGCCGCTGAAACTACTGTTTCATCTTCACTTATGCGGAATAGGGTAACACCTTGAGTTTGTCTTCCCGCAAAGCGAATACCGTCAACCGGCATGCGTATAACTTGTCCGCCATCAGTGACCAACATAAGCTCGTCAGTGTCTTTTACGTTGAATGCTGAAACAATGTTACCATTTTTATTGCTTAGTTTCATGTTCCAGATACCTGAACCGCCACGGTTAGTAACGCGATATTCATAAGCCGAGGTGCGTTTACCAAAACCTTTCGATGTAGCTACAAGTAAAAATTCCTCTTTCACTGCAAGAGCATCATAACGCTCTTGAGTTAAAGAAATATCTTCACTTATAAGTTCTTCAGAATCAATTTCACTGTCATCCATATTGCGAGTTTTTGCTGCTGCTTTCAGATAAGCTGAACGTTCTTCAGGAGTGATCTCAACATGGTTGATAACGGAAATTGAAACAACCGTATCGCCTTCAGCTAATTTTATACCGCGTATACCTGTAGATGCTCGGCTTTTGAATACACGCAAAGAGTCCAGAGGGAAGCGGATTGCTTTACCTTTGTAAGTTGAAAGCAGAATGTCATCATTATCCGTACAGGTTTTAACTGATATCAGGCTCTCATCATTTTCAAGCTTCATGGCAATTAAGCCGTTTGCACGAATATTTTGGAAATCAGACAAGCTGTTGCGACGCACTGTTCCGTGAGAAGTTGCAAATACTACGCTCAAATTATCCCAAGTAGTTTCATCTTCAGGTAACGGCATAACAACTGAAATAGTTTCACCCTGTTGCAGAGGAAGCAAATTAATAAATGCTTTGCCTTTTGCTTGAGGATTTCCTAAAGGAAGCTTATATACCTTCATTTTATGAACGATACCTTTATTAGTGAAGAATAGAACAGGAGTGTGGGTATTAGCCACAAAGATATCTGATACAAAATCTTCATCTTTAGTGATCATGCCTGTTCTGCCTTTACCACCGCGTTTTTGAGCACGGTAAGTAGAAAGAGGAACGCGTTTAACGTAACCTGAGTGAGTAACTGTCACTACCATATCTTCTTTTTGGATAAGGTCTTCAACGTCAATTTCACCTTCCATAGGGAGCAGGGCAGTACGGCGAGGAGTTGCGTATAGATTTTTGATTTCCACCAATTCATCACGCAATAAACCCATCAATTTTTCATGGTTGCTTAAAATGTCTAAATATTCAGCTATCATATCTGTAACGGATTTAAGTTCGTCACCTATTTTGTCACGTTCTAAAGCGGTTAAGCGATGCAGTCTTAAATCTAATATCGCTTTTGCCTGAATTTCCGACATACGATAAGTGTTATCGTTAGATACTGGATAGCGAGGATCATCTATAAACTTCATTAAAGAAACAATATCTTTAACATTCCAGTTTTTAGCTAGTAGCTTTTCTTTAGCATCTGTAGGATCTTTAGCACCACGGATGAGAGCTATAATTTCATCTATATTTGCGACAGCAACGGCCAAGCCTACTAAAATGTGAGCACGTTCACGCGATTTTTTCAGTTCAAATATTGTACGTTTGGTTATAACTTCTTCACGGAAGTTAACAAATGCTTCGATAAACTCTTTCAAATTCATTTGTTTCGGACGACCGTAATTTAGTGCCAGCATATTTGCACCAAAAGAAGTTTGTAGTGGAGTATATTTTAGTAACTGATTCAAAACCACTTCAGGTATAGCTTCTTTTTTAAGTTCGATAACTACGCGAACGCCATCTCTGTCTGATTCATCACGCAAATCAGAAATGCCTTCAACAATTTTTTCATGTACGATTTCAGAGATACGCTCCAGAAGGCGGGACTTATTAACTTGGTAAGGAACTTCATGCACAATGATAGCAAGGCGGTCTTTGCGATTTTCTTCAATTGAAGTTTTCGCACGCATAATTATAGAGCCGCGACCGTTAGCATACATTCCTGCAATACCATTGTGACCTAAAATTTCAGCACCTGTAGGAAAATCAGGCCCTGGAATAATTTCCATCAATTCATCAACTGTAATATCTTTGTTGTCAACGTAAGCACAGCAGCCGTCAATTACTTCGCCTAAGTTATGAGGCGGAATATTTGTTGCCATACCAACGGCGATACCTGATGCTCCGTTTACAAGCAGGTTAGGAAAACGTGCGGGAAGCACTACAGGTTCTGATAATGACTCGTCGTAGTTAGGAATAAAATCTACTGTTTCTTTTTCAATGTCTTCCAACATTGTTTCAGCAGCTTTATTTAAGCGTGCTTCAGTATAACGCATAGCCGCAGCACTATCTCCGTCCATGGAACCGAAGTTACCTTGTCCGTCAACAAGAGGTAGACGCATAGAAAAATCTTGAGCCATACGAACCATTGAATCGTAAATAGCACTATCACCGTGAGGGTGATATTTACCCATTACTTCACCAACGATACGGGCTGATTTTTTGTAAGGTTTAGAACTATCGTATCCCGCTTGTCCCATTGCAAATAAAATACGGCGGTGAACAGGTTTTAAACCGTCACGCACATCCGGTAAGGCACGGGAAACTATAACGCTCATCGCGTAAGCGAGGTATGATGTCTGCATTTCTTTTTCGATTGTAATAGGCGAAATATCACTTTTTAATACTGTATTTTCGGTCACACTATAGTCCTGTCTATCTTGTTGTAATTATTAGAACAATATAGCATTTTTTTGGTATTTAAACAAATAAATGTGTTGCTATATTTGGATTTAAGTTGTAGTTTACAATCCTATTGAGGATTGTTAAGTGAGTAACAAAATTACATGAGTTTTAGAGATTTAGGCCTAAGTGAAGCCACGCTTAAGGCTGTAGAAGAAGCGGGCTATATTAAACCCACAGACATACAAGCACAGACCATACCAGCGATATTGATGTGTAGGGATGTACTCGGTTTGGCACAAACAGGAACGGGTAAAACTGCATCTTTTACGCTGCCTATGATTGATATCTTGGCAAACGGTAAAGCTAAGGCTCGTATGCCACGCTCTCTTATTTTAGCACCAACACGTGAATTGGCGGCTCAGGTCTCAGAAAGCTTCGATAAATACGGGAAAAACAACAAACTTTCTCAAGCTTTGATTGTTGGTGGTACCTCAATGGATGAACAGATAAAGAAACTCGACCATGGTGTCGATGTTTTGATAGCTACTCCCGGTAGATTGCTTGATTTATTCGCCCGTGGGAAGGTTATTTTAGCCGATATTAAGGTTCTGGTGATAGATGAAGCTGATAGAATGCTTGATATGGGTTTTAGGCCTGATTTGGAGAAAATAGTTTCTATAGTTCCGCCTTTAAGACAAACTCTATTTTTCTCAGCGACAATGTCTGATGATATCAAGTCACTTACAGACAAGTTTTTAAGTAATCCTAAAACTATACAAATAGATAAGGATGCATCTACAGCTGTTAATGTAGAGCATTATATAGTTAATATAACCCATTGGAAACAAAAGCAAGGTGCGTTTTATAAAGTGTTTTCTAGTGAAAATGTTTCAAATGCCTTTGTTTTCTGTAATCGCAAAAAAGATATAGGCGATGTTTGTAAGTTCTTAAGCTCTAAGAATATTACTAATATTGCTCTTCATGGAGATATGAGCCAAGAAGAACGTACAAAATCATTAAGTGATTTCAAGGCGGGAAAAGCCCAAATTCTAGTTTGCAGTGACGTTGCTGCCAGAGGTATTGATATTCAAGGAATGTCTCACGTTTTTAACTGGGATATACCGAATAATCCTGAAGATTATGTGCATAGAATAGGCCGTACCGGCAGGGCGGGAGCTAAAGGTAGAGCCTTTTCTATCGCTATGAAAAATGAAGATAAAAACCTCGATAAAATCAAAAAGTTTATCAATAGCGATATCAAAGTTTTTGAATTTGAAGAGATGAAAAAAGAAGAACCTGTAGAGGTTAAACCTCGTGCGGTACAGCCAAATCGTGACCGTAAACAAGACAAAAGCAGGAAGAAACCTTACGTCCCTGTTGATTTTACAGAAGATGAAAATAATGATGGTGGTTTCGGAGACGATATACCAGCATTTCTTTTAAGATGATATTTCAAACCTCTTAGCTTGACATGACCCTAATTCTTCAAGAAAATCAGCACTATTGATATAATCAATGGGTGTTGTTTGTGGTATAAAGCTATATGGTATTCAAATGGTCAAGTTTTCTGCGTAAAAGAACGGTAAAAACTATAGTTTTTATCGCTTTTGTGCTTTTAATTTCCAGTTATGCCGCCTTCGCTGAAATTCTTCCATCGACAGAAGAAGTAAAAAATAATCCTGTAAATTTTTCTGCAAAAACTCTTATTCATGATGAAGAAAAACAAATTGTCACCGCAACGGGAGATGTTGAATTAACTAGCGGTGTGCAAATAGTAAGAGCTGAGAAAATAATTTATTATTTGTCGGAAGATAAAGTTAAAGCAACGGGTAACGTAACTTTTATGAATGCCAATGGCGATGTATTTTTTGCTGATACGATAGAGCTGAAAAACGATATGAAAGAGGGGTTCGTTAAGGGGCTTTTAGCGATGTTGGCAGATGGTTCTCGCCTTACTGCCGCAACCACACAAAGGACTCATGAGGGGAATCTTTTAATAATGCACGATGCTAGTTTTACTATGTGCAAAGTTTGTGAAAATGATCCTGATCCTATGTGGTTAATTTCTGCCAAAGAAGTTAGATACGATAAAGATAAAAAAAGTGTTACTTACAAAAATGCCAAGGTTGAATTTTTAGGTGTTCCTGTTTTTTATACTCCTTATCTTTCTCATCCTGATCCTACAATTAAAAGGAAGAGCGGTTTATTGCGTCCTGAATATGGATGGACAGATACTTTGGGAACAAGTTTGAAATTCGGTTATTATCAAACTCTGGCTCAAGATAGGGATATGACGATTTCTCTTACTCCCACAACCTCTGCCGGAACTCTGCTGGAAACTGAATGGAGAGAGAGATTTGAAAACGGAGAATTGAAATTAGAAGTAAGTACGGCGGAATCTGATCGTACAGAAGAAGATGGTAGTGTTAAAGAAGATAGAAGAAGAGGGCATTTTAATCTTTCCGGAGAATTTGATTTGACCAATACTTGGCGAAGCGGATTCGATATAACCAGAAGTTCTGATAAGCAATATATGAGATTGTATGATATCTCAAGCGAAAGTGTTTTCAGTAACGAGGCTTATTTAGAAAGATTTTCAGGAAGAGATTACTCAAAAATATCATTGATGAACTTCCAAGACGTTCGCTTAGGTGTTAATGAAGAACAGCCTGATGCTCTTCCTTATATCACTCATACCATGATAGGAGAGCCTAATGCCATGTTCGGTGGCAGATGGAAGGCTGATATGTCTCTTATTGCTTTGAACAGGGAAGATAATAATCAGGATATGCAAAGAGAAGCATTTTCAGCTGAATGGGAAAGAACGGACATAGCTAATTTCGGACTAGTAAACACTTATAAATTAAGCGGAAGAGCTGATTTATACTCTGTACAAAACAGTGATGCTTACAAACTTGATCCTACTTTGGAAAAGAACTTGGTTGAGCCAAGAGGGATAGTTACAGCTAGTATCGTTTCTAAATATCCTCTAATCAATTCAGTATTTGATAATCAGGCAAAGGCTATAATTGAGCCTATTGCGGGAATTAATTTAAGCCCTGATATAAATGATAATGATGACAGTGATGATGCAATACCGAACGAAGACAGTTTGGATATAAGGTTTGATAGTACCAATTTATTTGATGATAACCGTTACCCAGGTATAGACAGGCAAGAAGATGGTGGAAGATTCAGTTACGGTGTTAAAACTTCTCTGTACGATAATGATGGTAGATCAGGTAAATTATTTGTAGGTCAAAGCTATCGTTTTTACGGTGATAAAATATTCCCTAACGGTTCGGGTCTGGAAGGAAGATTATCAGACATTGTTGGACAGTTAAAACTTAGATATTCAAAAGATTTAGAAGCTGATTACAGATTCCAGTTTGATAACGAGCATTTTATTGCTAAAAAACATGAAGCTCAAGTAACGGGCGGTACCGATGATTTCAGAGTAAGAACAAGATATATTTATATCAATTCTGTTGCTGGTACAGGGTTTGATGAATCAAGAGAGCAATTATATTTAGGGGATCTTTATAATATAAATCCAAAATGGAGCATTACTTCTTCAGCTTTGGTTGATATAGGTGAAGAACCTGGATTGAGGAATGCATCTGCGGGAGTTTCTTATAATGATGAATGTTTCACTTTCTCTCTAAAAGGTGTAAGAACAATTGCTGATGCTGCTTCAGGTGAAAATGACATGAGTTTCATGTTTAAGATTGGCTTGAAGAACATAGGTGAATTTTCGGAAAATGAATTTTTACTTGGAGAGGATGAATATTAAGGATATCTTCATGGGTAAATTGAAAGCACCAAAAAAATGATTCTGGATATAGACGAAGGTAGATATAATAAACGTGCCCTTAAAGGTAGGAAAAGATTATTCAGATCTTTTCTTATAACTATCATTCTTTGTGTGGTTTCATACAAGATGGGGTATGAGAGTGTTCGTAGCCGTGAAGAAGCATATAAAAAACAGGTTGAGAATGTCCAACAAGGTAGGGGTGAGCTTGAAAACCAGATAACCTCTTTAATCTCCAATTTGCAATCTTCCGATGTAAGATACAAACAGCTTCTTGAAAAATATGAAGCGAATATGCCTAAAGGAAACCACAAATATTTGGCTGATTTGGTAAAACAACAGCTTGATTTGGGTATGAATACCGAAAGGCTAGCTCAACTTATAAGGTCAACCAGGCCTCCGCAAAACTGTAGTAAGCCTGTGATAAAAAGATTTGTGATGGTCAATCCTAATTATCAGGGGCCAGATAGTGACGTTTCTTTTGCCAATGGAGCTGTGACTATTAGCGGTAAAGGTGAATCTGCAGTTAATTCTTACGGTAAATTAGAAGCTTGGTATGATCCAAGTAAATCGGTTGAAGTAACATTTAAAACTACGGGTGGTAAAATTGAGAAAAAGCAAGGTTTATTACCTATATACCATTCTATAATTTCCGGTAATACGGAATATCGGTTTACCTTAGCGGCGGGGGAACAATCCTTCCTTAATGTTACAGTGGATAGTTGTGATTACCCTTAAATATCTATTGTTTTTTTAATTATATGATGCAATATAAACTATAAAATTGCAATTAATGGAGATGTCTTAAAATGTTTATAAATCAAGCCCTTGCTCAAACTACAGAAGCCGCAACTAAAGCTACAGTAGCGTCTGAAAGTCTAACATCTATCATGACTTCAATGATGCCAATGTTGTTAATTTTGGCGGTATTCTATTTCCTTATAATTCGCCCTCAGAACAAACGTATTCAGGAACACAGACACCTGATAAATAACCTTAAAAAAGGTGATAAAATTATCACTAGCGGCGGAATAATCGGCAAGGTTAAAAAAATTATTAATGATGATGAAGTGTCGGTGGAAATAGCGGAAGGGATTGATGTTCATATTGTGCGTTCTACAATAGCATCTATAAAAGAACCTTTTGGTGCTCCTGCTAATACAAATCATAAAGCGTAAAATTAAGAGAGAAGAAAAATGCTTCATATAGAAAAGTGGAAAGTAATATTTATTATATTGTTTTGTGTTTGGGGATTTGCCTACGCATCTCCTAACGTGATGTCTGAAAGCTTTTTAGCCAAAATGCCTTCATGGTTACCTTCTAAAACAGTTAATCTTGGGCTTGACCTTCAAGGGGGGTCACATATTTTACTGGAAGCTGACATTGATTTCATGATTAATGAAAGACTTGAAGCAATGCAGGATACAGCCCGCACAGAAATGCGTAAAGAGAGCATAGGCTATACAAACCTGAGCGTTAAGAAAGACGGAATTTCCTTCAAACTTCGCGATGTTGCTAAAGATAAAGATGCCGCTTATAAAATTGTTCGTCAGCTTGAAGAAAAAGCTGAAGTTAATTTTACTGATGAAGGCGTTGTTGAAGTGCTTTTAACCGAAGCAGGGGTTAACGATATAAGTGCCAAGGTTTTAGGGCAATCCATAGAAATTGTTAGACGCCGTGTGGACGAAACAGGAACAAAAGAACCTATCATCCAAAGGCAAGGTCAAAAACGTATAGTGGTGCAGCTGCCCGGTATTGATGATCCTGAAGGCATTAAGCGTATTATAGGTAAGACAGCTAAAATGTCATTCCATTTGGTTGACAGTGATATTACTGGAAAGAGTGTTTCTCTTACTTCGCAGCTTTTACCTATGAGAGAAGATAAAGCTCAACGTATCAATGTTAAAAAACGCGTAATCATAAGTGGTGATATGTTGGTGGATGCTCAGGCGACTTTCCAAGACGGTGCTCCTGTTGTTTCTTTCAAATTTAATGCCATAGGTGCTAAAAAATTCTGTGACACAACGCGTGATAACGTAGATAAGCCTTTTGCTATAGTGCTTGATAATGAAGTTATAAGTGCACCTGTAATTCGTGATGCTATATGCGGTGGTTCAGGCATAATAAGTGGCAGGTTTGATGTTAAAGAAGCAAACGACTTGGCTTTATTACTGAGAGCAGGTGCTTTACCTGCACCTTTGAACGTGGTTGAAGAGCGTACGGTTGGTCCTACTTTAGGTTCTGATTCTGTTGTAGCAAGTAAAAATGCGGCAATCATAAGTTTGATTTTAGTGTTTGCGTTTATGATAGTATCTTACAAACTGTTAGGTGTTTTTGCCAGTATAGCACTTGTAATAAATATGGTATTAATATTTGCTTTGCTTTCAGTGTTGACAGCAACACTAACTCTACCGGGTATTGCAGGTATTATTCTTACAATAGGTATGGCAGTAGATGCTAACGTTCTTATATACGAACGCATAAAAGAAGAAATTAAGAGTGGTAAAACCATGTTGGCTGCAATTGATTCAGGATATAAAATGTCCTTGTCAAGTATTATAGACGCTAACATTACTACTTTGATAGTTGCTCTTATTCTGTTTTCTTTCGGTACAGGCCCTGTAAAAGGTTTCGCCGTAACAATGACTATAGGTGTGGTTACTTCAGTTTTCTCGGCAATCATGCTTACGAGATTATTTGTTGTTACTTATTTAAGACATAAAAGACCGACACATTTATCAATTTAATTAGGTATAAAAAAATGAAATCTTCTTCTCAAAAACAAGACGCTAATTTTCACATAGACTTCATGAAATTTCATAAGTTGTTCCTTTGCTTGTCAGGTTTGATGATGATAACGGCAATTGTTCTGTTATTTACAAAAGGTCTCAACATGGGTATCGACTTTACAGGCGGTATGCTGCTTGAAATCAAAATGACTGCTCAACAGGAAAGCACAAGTTTAGCTGACACAAGAATTAAACTTGACACTTTAAGCGCAGGAAAACCTACGATACAGGAATTCGGCGATGGTTCTATTATGATAAAAATTCCAGGCAAGGAAATGAATCAGGCTCAACAAAAATCCTTAAGCGATGAAGTTAAAAAACTACTTGGCGAGGGTGTTGAATTTAGAAGAGTAGAGTATGTTGGCCCTCAAGTAGGTAAGGAACTTGTTATTGTAGGAATAAAGGCCTTTGTTTATTCATTGATAGGCATCATGGCATATATCTGGTTCAGGTTTGAATGGCAGTTTGGCTTTACAAGCGTATTTTCTTTAGCTCATGACGTTTGTGCAACTATTTTGTTTATGATACTAACTGGATTTGAGTTTGATTTGACTTCAATTGCCGCCGTGTTGCTTGTGGCGGGCTATTCAATCAACGATACAGTTGTGGTTTTTGACCGTGTCCGAGAGTTGTTGAGAAAATACAGAAAAATGGATTTGGCGGAGCTGCTAAATTTATCTGTTAATCAAACATTGTCGAGAACTATAAAAACCAGTCTTACAACTGTTATGGCTTTGATAGCTCTGCTTATATTTGGAGCTGAAGTTATAAAAAGCTTCACTTATATTATGTTGATAGGTATTTTTATAGGAACTTATTCTTCAATATTCATTGCTGCTCCTATGTTGATATACATGAATATTAAGAGAGAATAAATGGAAGAGAAGTTTAGTGTAGATACAAGTGACGGGAAAAAAATATACGGTATAAAAAACTATACGGATGGTAAGAAAAAATCCGCCATTTTTATTGTACACGGTTTAGGTGGTAGCTTGACTGAATATCAGCACAAGAGAGCTGCTGATTTCTTCCAAAGTGAATATGACGTTTATCGCTTTAATCTTTATTCAGCACATAAGAATGCAAGAAAGCTGATTGATTGCAATTTAAAAGTTCACGCGGCGGATTTGAAAACTATCCTTGATTTCTATGCGAAGGATTATGATGGCATATATTTGATAGGTCATAGCTATGGTGCGACCACAGTAATGGTTACTCAGCCGAAAAATGAAAATATAAAGGCGGTGAGCCTTTGGGATCCAACCTTTAATCCTTCCAGATTTAAAGATATACCTGAAAATAAAAGCCTTATAGAGCATCATAAATTTCGTACGCTTAACTGGGGTATGAATGTTTTGGCTACTCATGAATTATTTGACGAGGCGGCTAAGCTAGATGCGGATATTTGTATAAAGCTAGCAAATAACTTCGGACATCCTGTACAGGTGATTCATGCCCGTGAGGGGTTATTTATAGAGGACGAAGTTTCTTTCCACTCATTTGGACACAAAGAGAACGTAAGAGAGATTATTGAAGGTGCTGGGCATTGTTTCTGCGAAAACAACACCTGTGACGAGCTTCTGGATAGAACATCTAAATGGTTTAAGAAGTTTGAGTGAAAAAACATGGACGCTGAATGGGCAAAACTTGTTCCTGAATTCGATGTAACAGATTTAAAAAAATCTCTAGATTTTTATGTTGGCAAGCTTGGTTTTATTGTTAAGTACGGTCGTGAGGAAGATAATTTTGTCTATTTAGACAAAGAGGGCTCTCAAATCATGTTAGAGCAGATTGATACAAAAGACAGTCATTGGCTTACTGGAGATCTCGAAAAGCCTTTTGGGCGAGGAATTAATTTTCAAATTGAGATTGCTGATGCCGTTTCGCTATATAATAATTTGAAAAGAGAAAATTTTCAGATGTTTGATGAACGGGAAGAAAAATGGTATCGAGTTTCTGAAGATCTTCTTGTTGGGCAAACCCAATTTTTAGTACAAGACCCAGACGGTTATTTACTGCGTTTTTGCAGTAATCTAGGTGTAAAACCGATAGAGGGTTAAAGGCTCTAAGCCCATTATAACTATACTAAAACACATCTGAATGTGTGATAATGTATATTATGGAAAATAAGATAGTAAATTAGAATAGGGTGCGTATAAATAATGCCAATAAATGACAACATATTAATAAGACAAGAAAAACCCTCAGAATTCAAAGCTATATATGAATTGGTGAAAATTGCTTTCCAGACAGCTAAGGTTTCTAGCGGCGATGAACAAGATTTTGTTGATCGCTTGCGTGCCAGCGGAAATTATATTCCTGAGCTTGCTCTTGTGGCTGAAGGAAAAAATTCTGTTCTTATCGGCCACGTAATGCTTACTAACGGCTCTATAACCTGTGGCGATAATTCTAACCACGAAATTCTAATTCTTGGGCCTCTGGCTGTGGCTTTCGAAAATCGCAATCAAGGCCTAGGTGCTAAATTGGTAAAAATTGTTTTGGCTAAAGCTCTGGATATGGGCTTTACCTCAGTTTTACTTGTCGGTGACCCAGCTTACTATGAACGCTTCGGATTTAAGAACTTAGCATCTGCTTTCGGGATAAAAAATACTAATGGAATCCCTGACCAATACGTTATGGCGGTTGAATTAGTGTCAGATGCCTTAAAAAACATTAAAGGATCAATATTGTTTCCTCATTAACTAAATTTTCTAATACTGTCATAACCTAGGCCTAATGCGATGCTTGAGAATTTGTTTTCCTCTGATATTTCGGCGTGTGGAAATATTGATTTAACTGTTTTTTGCAATAGCGGAATTTCAGTTGTGCCACCAGTTAGGATTATAAAATTAATATCCTTTTGAGTTACTTTAGCTTGTTTAAGGCATTCGTTTATGTATTTGACTATCTTGTCTATATGGTGATTAACGACGTTGTTGAATTCTTGTCTGTTTAAATTCATAGAGAAACTGTCTTTTAAAAAATCCATTTCAATTTTGTGGTCTTGTTTTGCAGTTAGTTGTATTTTAGCATCTTCAACCTTAGATAATATTTTGTAGCCCTTTTTGCCTTCTACGGTTTCTAGGAACCTGCCAAAACGGGTTTGATCATGTGATTGGATATAGATTTCCTTTAACTGCTTAATCATCTTTGGTACGTAGAGAGAGTTTACTCTCGACCATTCAGACATATCGAAAAATGGTGACAAAGGTACTTCCATATTTTTAACGCCGTAGGTGCTTTTGAACCCGAAGTGCTGCATAAAGTTATTAAGGCAGAAGTCAAAATCGAAGTCGTTGCCACCTACTCTTGTGCCTGAGCTTGCTAATATGTCATCGCTTCTGTCAGATTTGTCCGCCAGTTCAGGTGAAAGTTTGATGACTGTAAAGTCTGAAGTACCGCCGCCTATATCCACAACCAAGGCTAGCTTTTCATTTAAGATTTTACGCTCGTGAGAAAAGGCAGCTGCAATAGGCTCAAACTGAAACTCAATGTTTTTGAAACCAGCCATCTTAGCAATAGATTCAAGTTGAGTTTGTGCATTATTGTCAGCGTCATCATCACCATCAACAAAATGCACAGGTCGTCCCATTACAACGTTTAAGAGTTCATTGCCCTGCTCTTTTTCCGCCGCGTGTTTTATTGAACGCAAAAAACCTGCCATTATGTGGTCGTATCTTTTAAGTTTGCCGTTAATAATCGCACCGTATTCTATTAGGTAAGTACCGAGAGTGCGTTTGAAGCTTCGCATCAGTCTCCCCTCGTCCCCCATAAAGAAAGATTCTATAGCGGCAGTGCCATAGAAAGGCACGCCTTCATGGTTGTAAAATATAGCACTAGGAATTGTTAAATTTTCGTCTTCTAATTTAGCCAGAGTTACTAGTTTGTCATCAACAATTGCAATGGCAGAATTAGAAGTGCCGAAGTCTATCCCACAGATAGTCATGACTCTCTCCTGATTTTGTTGTTTGTTAATAGATGTAAGTAATTGGGTTAATAAAAACTAATGGTAAATTGTTTTCAAAATGCGAACAAATAATGCTCTCCCCTAACCTAAGGGTAGTGTTTTATTAACAGAAAAGAATAAATAGTGCAACAGTATTTATTTCTAAATTTTTACTAAAGGAAGACCTAGCTTTTTACGAGCTTCGTTTTCCATGTCTTTAAGCTTTATTAAGCCCGGCTCCATTTCAGCTGTGGCGAATTTTAACCTAGTTGAAGGACCTCCTACGTTGTTGTTAGGAAACTCTTTTTTCCACAAATGCATCTTAACTATCAAGCCACAAAGCACAGCACCCATGCTGCCATGGTTGTCTTCAATTTGTTTACGCATATTAATGAAAGATTCGCGGTTTATATCTAGCCAGAACATTTCAAAAGTTGAGCGGAATTTTGCCAAACGTTCTCTTATTGAAGCGTGCAAGAACCTTATAATGGTTTCTATCTGCTTAATCTGTGCTAAATTTTGCGGGTTAGAAGCTATTTCACGTGTTGCTTTTAAGCCTTCCAGCCAGAACAAAAACCTTTCAGTATCAGCTGCAATACTTTCAAAACTGTAACGGTAATAAGCAACAGATAAATAAACATCACTATATTCTTTTAGAAATTCAGGTATTTCTTGAAGTTGCATGCCTGTTCTCTCTGCAATTTTTTGCAGATTAGCTTTAACTTTTGCGATGTCTGTATCTTTAATAATTCTGCTAAGGTCTTGACTGCCTTTTAATTCATCACGGTCTTTACCGTAGATTTTTTCTATCAACGGAGAAACAAATTCAAGACTGTATAAAGAAAGCCCCTCTTTCATTTCATCAGAAAGTTCCAGAGCTTCAGCGTCAACAGCTTCAACACCTAGAGATTTCAAATTGCTTCTTAAAGAGTAAACATCAAAGCTATAAAGACCTGACAATTTATTTATAACCACCTGGTCTTGTGGAGATGTCTTCATGAAATCAGAAATAGATTCCGGTGCGACTTGCAAACTTCCAGATAAAGGATCGCTGAATATCTCCACACTTGTTTCCATGCGAGAGTTTTTTACCAGCTTTGCACCTTTTAATCCTGTACTGCTAAGAGGAATATCAGATAAAGGCAGAGTGTCTATTGCATCTCTTTCTTTATTTTTTTTATCATGAGATTTTTTATCATCATTAACATTAGCCATTTAATAAACTCCAAAAAAACAAAATCGCTACAATGATTATATATATAAAATACATATAAATTCAAACATTTAGTAAGTATTTAGAATACATATCCTGATATGTAATTGATAATTCGCAATGATTTTAAAATGGTGCCCCCGGGGAGACTCGAACTCCCAATCCCGTAAGGAACCGCATTTTGAGTGCGGCGCGTCTACCAATTCCACCACAGGGGCAATGGATTTGATCCGATCGGATACAGCATAATACTATTTTTTTCATATACGTCAACTATTGATTATTATACATAATACAAAGCTAGCTAAGGTAAAATATTTATTGGGATAATAACTAAATACTGCTAAATATGTACTCACCATGATGAAAATAATAAAAAATATGTATTACTGGAGTATCAATATAGCATCGCACAAGAACGCTGTATGGCTTTTGGCCGCTATGTCTTTTATAGAAAGCTCGTTCTTCCCTATTCCGCCTGACGTAACACTTATACCTATGTGTATTGCTAAGCGTGAAAAATCTTTTTTATACGCTACTGTTGCTACTGTCGGTTCAGTTCTGGGTGGTATGTTCGGTTATGCTATAGGATTCTTCTTATTTGAAACTATTGGTAAAGCGATATTGAACTTCTATTCTTTAACTGATGTCTTTGCTTCATTTCAAAGTCAATACAATGAATACGGTGGATGGATAGTGTTTGCAGGAGGTTTAACCCCTATTCCTTATAAGGTAATAACCATTGCCAGTGGTGTTACTCACATGAATTTACCTTTATTCATTATCACATCAATATTAGGTAGAGCTATACGCTTTTATATTGAAGCAGCACTGCTTTGGAAATACGGTGCATCTATTAAGAATTTTATAGAAAAATATATGGGATTGCTGACTATAGCTTTCTTCGTATTGCTAATTGGCGGTTTTGTTTCTCTAAAATATTTATTTTAATTTAGCTAATTCTGCTTGAAGCCAATTCATCTCTGCTAAGGCGTAAGATGAAGGTATCTCGATTAGTTGCATAGCTTTATAGGTGTTAATGATTTTATTCAAAACATTCAGGTAATGTTCACCACCAGTGTAACTATCACCTTCATTCAAACCTTCCATATCAGCTATATGAAACGGCATATGATCATCATGTACGCCATGATTGTTGTGAAGATGAAAATGCACTGGGATTGTTTTTTCTACCAAGCTATCGATAAATTTTAGCCATTCTGCGAGTTTATTATCAGAGAAGACCTTACCGTGTCCTAGGTCAAAGCAGAAACCAATATTCTTCATTTTCTCATCAGTTACATGACTAAAAATTCTTTCATGAAAATCAATATTTGCTTTGTCAAAGCTGTGATCGTCATGAACAAACAAAGTGTTTTCGAGATGAATAGTAATTCCGTATTTTTCTCCCAGATCGTTTATACGCAGTAAATCATCGTGTAATCTTTTGTCTGTTACATCTTCCTTATCCATTTTATCATTATAATGCATCACAACTTTTCTCATACCTAAACGGTTTGCGTTTTGCATTTCAGTTGTATAACTTGCTAAAGTTTCAGGGTCAGAAATTTGGAATCCCCAGGTATGGCAATGGTCAGTATGCAGCATAAGGTCAGCCACTTCGGAAAAACGGGTGTTTTCTATTTTCTTTAAAACATAATCTACAGGATATAGTTTATCATTATCATCATGGTCGATCATTAAAAGTTCTAGACCTAATTTATCTTCCACGGCACGTTCTATAATTTCGTTTAGAAGTTCCTGAGGCGTATTAACAAAAATTTTCATAGATAGCATTGATTGTAGTTCCGATTATAGTTTGTTTATAAAATTGAAATAGAGAGGTTCTCTTCCTGCAACCTTACCTTTGTTGCAATATTTAGTTTCTATCCAATCATCAGGCGGAGTTAGCCAATCTTTAGCACAGTTAGCTTTCCATTCAAAGTTAGGGTGGAAATATGTTTTTTCAAGCATCCATTGAGCTAGAGGTCTATGGTCAGTGGCTGTTCTAAATTCCGCACCATCTTTCAATAGGCTGGAAAACACATCTAGCGTTTCTTTTTGTATGAATCTTCTTTTGTGATGCCTTGTCTTTGGCCAAGGGTCAGGGTGCAACAAAAATAATTTATCCAAGCTATTCGGTTTAAGTTCATTCATAAGTAATCTTGCGTCACTATCCCAGATCATTATGTTTTTTATATTATTGTCTTTTATAAATGTGCAAAGTGCTGAAACTCCATTAATAAAAGGCTCGCAACCTATTAAACCAATTTCGGGATTGTTCAAAGCTTGGTGAACCAAATGTTCACCGCTGCCGAAGCCTATCTCGAACCAGATTTCTTTAGGCTTGAAAGAGAAAAACTCCGCAGGGTTAATATTGTTATGGAGAGAATCTTTTTTAATGCCGTATAAAGGCAAAACATCTTCCAATGCACTGACCCTTTTAGGGCTCAAGGCCTTGCTTTTCCGCCTCCCGTAGGAGCGTATGATGTCTTTTTGCTGAATGTCCATATTCTTTACTTCAACGCAGCCTTAATAGCATCAGCTATATCTAATTTTTCCCAAGAGAAACCGCCATCAGCTTCAGATGATCTACCAAAATGCCCGTAAGAAGATGTGCGAGTGTAGATCGGTTTATTGAGACCTAAACGTTGACGAATACCGCGAGGGCTGAAATCTGCCACTTCCTGTATTACTTTTGCTATTTTATCGTCATCGCATTTGCCTGTACCATAGGTATCAACAAATATAGAAATAGGATGAGACACACCTATAGCGTAAGAAAGCTGAATTAAACATTTATCTGCAACGCCTGAAGCTACAATATTTTTAGCTGCGTGACGTGCTGCATAAGCGGCTGATCTGTCAACTTTTGTTGGGTCTTTACCTGAGAAAGCTCCACCACCATGAGGTGCAGCACCGCCGTAAGTATCAACTATAATTTTGCGACCAGTTAATCCGCTGTCGCCGTGAGGCCCGCCGATAACAAACTTGCCTGTAGGGTTAACGTATAATTCTTTTTCATCACACATCCAACCTTCAGGGAGAGCTTGCTCTATATAAGGTCTAACAATTTCTCTAACTTCAGCTACAGAGCAGCTTTCCAAGTGTTGAGTTGAAAGAACTATCGATTTTGCTCTTACAGGTTTACCGTCAACATATTCCAAACTTACTTGGCTTTTGCTGTCGGGACCTAATTGAGGAACAATACCTGCATGGCGGGCATCTGATAGAGATTTTAAAATAGTGTGAGCGTAGTGAATTGCAGCAGGCATTAAATGTTCAGTTTCACGGCAAGCGTAACCAAACATAATTCCTTGATCCCCCGCTCCTTCGTCTTTATTTTCATCTGCATCAACGCCTTGAGCAATATCGCTTGATTGCTCGTGTAATCTTATATCAATATTAACTTGATCCCAGTGGAACTCAGCTTGTTGATAGCCTATTTCTTTAATAGCTTTACGAGCAATTTTTTCAATTTCATAGTGGCTAATCTGTTCCTTGCTTCTTGTTTCGCCCGCAATGCAGACAAAGTTTGTAGTAGCAAGACACTCCACGGCTGTTTTAGCGTAAGGATCAACCTTCATGTAGGCATCTAAGATAGCATCAGAGATACGATCGCACACCTTATCAGGGTGACCTTCCCCAACGGATTCACTTGTAAATATATAATTTTTGCTCATTTAATGGTGACCTTATTATTTTTTGTGACAGAAAAACTTAATGAGATATCATGCTATCTCATTAATATTCACTAAATCAACAATTAAAAGATTACAGGAAGTTATTCTTTAACAGAATCTACTCTGGCCATTGTTTTTGCCATTTCTAATAACTGCTTTTTAAGATTTTGATCATTGATAGCTGAATAAGCTTTCACAAGATCAATAACATCTTTTTTCGAAAGCGGTTCAACATCAGCATTAAACTCATATTGTTTAATGTCAGAAAAGCCTTCTGCAAAAGAGTTTGAATCCATAAGCATTCTGCTATCAAATTCAGAATGATCCCCAAAGAAGTAATTAACAGGCACTTTTAAAGCCTTAGCGATGTCAATTAATCTACTAACGCTGATACGGTTAGTACCTCGTTCATATTTTTGAATTTGTTGGAAAGTCAAACCTATCATTTTAGCCAAGCTGTCTTGACTAAAGCCCATCAAAAGTCTGCGAGCTCTAACTTTAGCACCAACGTGAACATCTACGGGGTCGAAGCCCTCTTCTTTTCCTTTTATACGAGACAACGTAATTCTCCATAATGTGTGATAAAAATCTAGGATTGTTTATAACACTACAATCTTACATTGTCAACATACTAAGGAAACCAATTTTATTGTATTAAAATTACTAATAATTTAAGATATTTAAACGTTTTTAATATTGTAACGGATTATAATTATAATTATATTTTCTCATACAAAACAACCTAAGGATATATGGAGAGTGAAATTGACAGAATCTACAAAACTATTGATTACAAAGGTATGCGGTGAATCTGATGTAAATCTTCCCAAATATGCAACAGAACATTCTGCTGGAATGGATATTGAAGCTGCTATTTCTGAATCTATAGTTATAAAACCAGGTGAAGTTGCAATGGTACCTACAGGGTTGAAAACTGCCCTTCCTGACGGATTCGAAATGCAGATACGCCCGAGATCAGGTCTTGCCGCTAAGAACTCAGTTACAGTACTTAACTCTCCGGGAACTGTTGATGCAGATTACAGGGGTGAAATTAAAGTTATACTTATAAACCATGGTAATAATGACTTTGTCATAGAGCCTAAAATGCGTATTGCTCAAATGGTGATAGCAAAATATGAACGCGTAGTTTGGGAATTAGTAGAAGATTTAGAAGCTACTTCCAGAGGTGCCGGAGGGTTTGGCTCAACTGGGGTTTAACTACACAGATGTTGAAATATGCTGCGAGGGCGATATGCCAAAGAAAGACGACATAATAGAATTGACGATAGACTCTCTTGCCTACGGCGGTGCTGGTGTTGGCAAGGTAGATGGTTTCCCAGTTTTTGTTGACGATTCCGCACCTGAAGATGTTCTTAAGGTAAAAATAACTTCTAACCGTGATACCTATGCGTGGGCTGAGATTGTTGAGGTGGTAACCCCTTCTCCTTTCAGGGTTGAGCCTGAATGTGCGATGCTTAAGGTTTGCGGTGGCTGCAATTGGCAGCACGTGGAATATGGCGAGCAGTTGAATGCTAAAAAGAAAATAGTAGAAGACAATATCCGCAAAATATCTGGTCTAGACATTCCGGTAAGAGAAGTTATCCCGAGTGATCAAATTTACAAATATCGCTGCAAAATACAAAACCCTGTTCAGCAGACGCAGGTTTCAAAACGCTTCCTGCTCGGGTATTACAAACACGGTTCACATGATTTGGTGAACATAAAATATTGCCCTATTCAGCCAGATATAATAGGTGAAATAACGGAGTACATCAGGAATAAGGGGCAGGAGCTTGGGCTATCAGGCTACGACGAGAATAGAAAATGCGGGCTTTTACGCCATGTAGTTTTCCGTTATAGCATGACGAATGAAAACCTTCTGGTGATATTCGTAGTTAATTCTGATAAAGCTGGCGATAACCTTGTTAGGCTTGCACGTGCGGTGAGAAATGAATTCCCCGAGGTTGTGGGAGCTCTAGTCAATTTCAACCTCCGCCACACCAATGTGATTTTCGGCGACAAAACTGTGCTTATAGATGGGCAGGATTATGTGGAGGAAAATCTTGAAGGCAGACTATATAGAATTTCTGCGGGAAGTTTCTTCCAAGTAAACCCTCGCTCTGCTGTGAAGATGTTCAACACGGTTAGAGATATGATTGTTGCACGGAAGTTAGAAAACCCTTCGATACTTGACGTTTACGCAGGAGTAGGAAGTTTTGCTATCTGGCTGAAAGATATTGCTTCAACCATGACTGCGATAGAGGAATATCCCCGTGCTGTGGCTGATGCAAAAATAAATATGACTTTGAATGAAGGCATAAATGGTGCACCAATAAAATTCATTGAAGGCAATGCAGATAAAATTTTGGAGAGCATGGCCAGAACAGGAAAGAAGTTTGATGTACTGGTGCTAGACCCTCCTCGCAAGGGATGTGTTAAGGGAGCATTGGAAGCTGCGGCTATTCTGGCTGAGAAAAATATAATTTATGTAAGCTGCAACCCTGCGACATTAGCACGTGATTTGAAAATTTTAGATGATCTTGGTTTCTCCACTGAATATGTTCAGCCTGTTGATATGTTCTGCCATACCTACCATGTGGAATCCATAGCCCTACTTTCCCGTCGTTTGTGAAACTAAAGTTAGGCATGCTTATAGTTAGAGCTTAATACCTGCGGATATACCTGTATACAAACCGTTATTGAATGTTAATTTACCGTTCACGAAGACAGCTTTGATTCCCTGAGAAGGCGTTAAATTTCCGAAGACAGCTGTATCTTTAATCGTGTCTTTATTAAATATAACGATATCTGCAAATGCTCCAGATTTCAAAATCCCCCTATCTTTCAACCCATAGGTTTGAGCTGGTAAGCTAGTTATTTTTCTAACAGCTTCTTGCAGAGGTAATAAGTTATTATCTCTCACATAGTGGCCAAGAAAACGAGAGAAACTTCCCCATAAACGAGGGTGTGGATTTTCATCGTGTAATCCATCTGAGCCAAGCATACATAATGGATGCGATAATATTCTGTTTACATCATCATCTGACATAACGTGATATAATGCTTTTGCAGGAGAAAGGTTTTGAATAGCCTCTTCTTCATTACAATTCATAAGGGTGCATATATCACTAAGCTCTTTTCCTACATATTCAGGATAAGATTCAGAATAGGATATAATTGTTTTACTGCTTAGTTTAACAAAACCTGGTAGTAATACTGTACTTGCATAGGTGTAAGGATAAGCGTCAATTTTTATATTACGCTGTTTTGCTTCCGCTTCAATCATCGCAAGAGTTTTGATTGAATTATTAAAATTTTTAACTCCTGCACATTTATGATGTGATATTATTAAAGGCAGGTCTTTGAAAGGGTTTAAATCAACAGCTTCTTTAATCGCATCTATAATTCCATTACCCTCAGTTCTAATGTGCATAGCTACAACGCCATTGTATTTCTTAACGCATTCTAATAAAGGAACTATCTCGTTTACTGATATATTAGAACCTAAAGGATACTCAATGCCTAAGCTTAACCCCCTAGCCCCTTGTGCTAAGTTTTTATCTAACAAGTCTACCATATCTTTTATTTCTGATGCATTCGGAATATTGTCAGGGTTATCTTGCACACTAACACGAAGTGCGGCATTACCAATTAGGGGTAAGTAGTTTACACTGGGAGGATTCTTTTCGAGATATCCAATATAGTCGGCCATGGATTTAAAAAAATTATTATCTTTTTTTGCAAGCAGATCAAAAGGTTTATATTTTATAGGTGATTGTAGTAAAGGGGCCATACTAATTCCGCAGTTGCCTATAACAACGCTAGTAACGCCTTGACTAAGTTTACACAATATTGTGGGGTCATTAATTAAGGCATAGTCATCGTGAGCATGCGAATCTATAAATCCAGGAGATACACAAAAACCTGCTGCTGCAATTTCTTGAGAGGTGCTATCTACAATATGCTCTGATATAGATACAATTTTGTCCCCTTTTATTGAAATATCACTTTTGAAGGGCTCTTGCCCTGTTCCATCAATAATGAGGGCATTTCTGATTATATAATCCATTTTCTACTCGTCATTTAATATGAAATAGTGTTCAATTATAATCTGCTATTATATAAATTATCAATATAATACTGTAATAGAAGATACTAAACATGAACTCGTACAATCACAGTAACTCAATTAATATAAAAGATGAGAGATTAACTAAAATGAAAAGCGATAAAACACTCATAGAAAAGTTTACATCCCCTTTCAAGTCAGATATGTATGATGGTCTGTTATATGACGGAGATTATTCGCCAGAGAAAAAGTTTCCAGTTGATTTATCTAATGGTGAAAATCCTCTTGGTTGCTCACCTTTAGTAAAGCAAAGAATTGAAGAAAGTCTTAATCGTATTGATAAATATCCTGAGTGCCAATATAGAGGCTTGGTAAGTGCCTTAAGCGAATTTCACAAAAAACCAGAGAGTAACTTTGTCGTAACTTCAGGTGCTAATGGTGCTTTGTTAGCTACTATAGCTGCTTTTATAGGTAAGGGAGATAGCATTGTAATGCCAGCACTCTCTTTTCAAACACCTGCAATGGAAGTTAATGTAAGGGGTGGCTATATCATAGCTGCTCCTTTAAGAGAAGATATGCGAGTTGATTTAGAAGCACTAAGGAAGAATATACAACCTAATACGAAACTAATATATTTTTGCAATCCTAATAATCCGACAGGATTAAAGCTTCCCGCATCAGATATTAGAAATTTTGCAAGAAGTGTTAATATACCTGTCTTAGTATCTGAAGCAAACGTTGAATATTCAGGCGAGTCAATCATGGATAGTGATGATATTCCGAATAACTTAATTTCAGCACGATCATTCTCAAAAGCCTATGGTTTAGCAGGACTTCGAATTGGTTATGCTATATGTAGCACAGAAAATGCTGTGAAATTATTGAAGCATTTATCACCTTATATGGTCTCTACAGTTTCACAAGTAGCTGCAGAGGCTGCACTTGAAGATGTAAACCATCTTAAAATAAGCGTAAAATATATGAACGGTGAGAGAAAATACGTCTCAGAAAAAATGGCAGCATTGGGTTTTGAAGTATTGTCATCTGATGCCAACAATGTACTAGCAATTATTTCAGATCAAATACCTAACTCCACTGTATTCGCAAATGAATTAGCGGATCGAGGATGCTCAATAGTTGACGGTGCTAGATTCCTTGGCCTATCACACAGGGCGGTTAGAATAGTTCCAAGAACTAGAGATATAAATGATAATTTCTTATCTATCTGTTCTGAGATTATTGACAAATATAGTAGCCACAAGACAACTATTGCTAGTAAGCCAAAAAACAAATAAACACTTTAAAAATGCCAGATTTGTAGACAATACTTTTAAAAAAATACGCCATAGCTAGTTTTTGTTAAAAAACAGCTAATGTTATACATCAATTAAACATAGTAAGTGCTTGGAAAAAATGGTGATCCCGATGGGATTTGAACCCATGGCCCTCTGATTAAAAGTCAGATGCTCTACCGCTGAGCTACGGAATCACGGTATAAGGAAAACTAAACTATTCCCCTAGTGGAGGTAATAAATAGTTTATTTTTTTTGATTTGTAAACGTTTTTTATTCAAAATTATTAAAAATATCTCAATTATCGTATAACAGGTTGTTTTAAGGCAAAAAAACTAGCATTATTAGCCTCATGCAGCAACAAAACCTCAATAAAAAGCCAGAGGGTAACTTAACCCCCATGATGGCACAGTATATGGCTATAAAAGAGCAACATCCGGATTGCCTTTTATTCTATCGTATGGGCGATTTTTATGAGCTTTTCTTTGAAGATGCCATTAAAGCCTCTAAGGTGCTTGATATAGCCCTCACAAAGCGTGGAAAGACTGATGGTACTGATATTCCTATGTGCGGAGTTCCTTGGCATAGCCATGAAAGCTATTTGGCTAAACTTATAAAGAACGGATACAAGGTTGCTGTTTGCGAACAGAAAGAAAGCCCTGAAGAAGCCCGCAAGCGTGATGGCTATAAGGCTCTAGTTACAAGAGAAGTTATTCGCATTGTGACGCCTGGCACTATTATAGAAGACAGTTTGCTTGATAAAAGTAGTAATAATTATCTAATGTCAATTACCGAAGTAAGGGGTGAATTGGGAACAGCTTGGCTTGATTTCTCAACTGGAGAGTTTTTTGTTCAACCAAGCAATGGCAAAAGCCTTGCCTCGATGATTGAGCGTATTAACCCTGGTGAGATAATATTATCCGACAATATATTGCAGATCCCTGCTCTATTCGATGTCTTCAATCTTTATAAGAATAAGCTGAGCATTCAGCCTAGTAGCTGCTTTGACAGTGAAAACGCCCGCAAGAAGATGGAAACTTTCTTCGAAGTAAGCACTTTGGAAGGCTTCGGCAATTTTATGCGTGGTGAAGTGGCAGCGGCAGGAGCTTTGCTCAATTATGTTGAGCTGACGCAAAAAGGCAAGATGCCTAGAATCTCCGCTCCTAAACTGCTTTCATCTGACGCGGTGATGGAGATAGATGCAGCAACAAGGCGTAACTTAGAGCTTAAAGCCACTTTAAGCGGAGAAAAACAAGGCAGCCTTCTCCATACAATTGACAGGACAATAACAGGAAGCGGTTCAAGGTTGCTTTCTCAATATTTATCATCACCCCTCACCTGCCCTCAAAAAATTAATTACCGTTTGGACATGGTAGAGTTTTTTATAAAACACAGCGAGCTGCGTGAAGATGTTAGAAAACTGTTAAGAGAATGCTCCGATGTTGAGCGCTCACTCACCCGCCTAAGTTTTGATAAAGGTGGCCCTCGCGATATTCAGGCGATTAAAAACACTTTATCTCAAACTGTTGAGTTGAGCAGAACATTAAGCAAAGCTGATAGCACACCTCAAGGTTTGGAAAATATAAAGAAGGCTCTTAACCTGTGGGGTAGTCACCACCCTCTTATAAACCGATTAGATAAAGCCTTGGCTGATGAGTTGCCACTTTTGGCACGTGATGGTGGTTTTATAAAAGAAGGCTACTCTCCTAAACTGGACGAACTTAAAAACATAAGATCACACAGTAAAGAATTGATAGCTGAATTAAGAGCGAAATACGTTCAAAAAACCGGTATTAACACTCTTAAAATAAAACACAATAATGTTATTGGCTATCATATAGATGTATCAACAGCCAACGCAGATAAGCTTTTCAGCAATAAAGAAGAGTTTATTCACCGCCAGACCTTAGCAAATGAAGCAAGGTTCACCACCGTTGAACTGTCAGAGCTTGAAAGCAAAATCACTGACTCTTCTGCCAAATCTTTAGGTTTAGAGCTGGAATTGTTTGCCGATATAGTGAAAGAGATTTTGTCTCAAGCAGAAAGTATTGTTGCAACAGCGGGAGCTTTGGCGGAACTTGATGTTGCATCATCCCTTGCTGAAACTGCTATAAAAAATAATTATACTCGTCCAAAAATAGATGAAAGCAATGCTTTTGCAATTCAAGGCGGAAGACACCCAGTTGTAGAGCAATCTATTAAAACTCAAAACAATGAAGATTTCATCGCCAATGATTGCGAGCTTAAAGAACAATCCAATCTATGGTTGCTTACAGGCCCTAATATGGCTGGTAAATCTACATTCTTAAGGCAGAACGCTCTGATTGCTATTATGGCTCAGATGGGATCATACGTTCCTGCAAAATACGCTCACATAGGTATTATAGATAAAGTGTTTAGCCGTGTTGGTGCAGCAGATGACCTTGCCCGCGGCCACTCAACCTTTATGATTGAAATGGTGGAGACAGCGATTATTCTTAACCAAGCGACTGAACGCTCGCTGGTGATACTTGACGAAATAGGCAGAGGTACCGCTACTTATGACGGGCTTTCAATCGCATGGGCTTGCCTTGAATATCTGCATGAAGCGAATAAATGTCGCACCCTATTTGCTACCCACTACCACGAACTTACATCTTTGACTGAAAAGCTCAAACGTCTGCAATGCAGAACCATGAAGGTTAAAGAATGGGAAGATAGAATTATCTTCTTGCATGAGGTTGAAGCAGGAACAGCTGATCGCTCTTACGGTATTCATGTGGCACAATTGGCGGGATTACCAAAATCGGTAATTAACCGTGCAGAAGAGATTTTGTCTCATATAGAAAGTAAGGCGGAAAATAGGCAGCTTAAAAACTGTGCTGATCTGCCTTTATTTGAAGTGGCAAAACAAGAGATTTCAAGGAAACCTAAAGAAGAAAGCAAAGCTTTAAAATTATTAAAAGAAACCAACCCAGATGATTTATCTCCTAAAGAAGCTCTGGATATTTTGTATCAACTTAAAACACTAAACAAAGAGGAAAAGAATTGAAAAATAATTGGTCACCTGAAAGCTGGAAGGATAAACCGGCAAAGCAACTCCCTGAATATAATGATGTTCAAAAATTGAATAAAACATTGGAGACATTAAAAGGTTATCCACCCCTTGTTTTTGCGGGTGAATGTCGTAATTTGAAAAATGATTTGGCAAGAGCCTCTCGCGGTGAAGCATTTGTTTTGCAGGGCGGCGATTGTGCAGAAAGTTTTGCGGAATTCAGTGCTGATAAAATTAAAGGTACTTTCAATATACTATTACAAATGACAATGGCTTTGATGTTTGCAGGCGGAATGCCTGTTGTGAAAATCGGCCGTATTGCAGGGCAGTTTGCAAAACCTCGCAGCAGTGCTGATGAAACTAAAAACGGTATAACTTTACCTAGCTATAAAGGTGATATTATCAACGGTATAGAATTTACTGATGAAGCTAGAATACCTAATCCTGAACGTATGTTGCAGGCTTACAACCAATCAGCATCTACGCTTAACTTGCTTAGAGCATTTGCGAACGGTGGCTATGGTGACCTTCATAGGGTTCATAAATGGACACAGGACGCTATAAAAGATTCTCCATTGGCTGAAAAATATTCAGAAATGGCAGATAGAATTGAACAGGCTTTAGATTTTATGGCAGCTGCTAATATTACATCTGAAAACAACCCTCAGATAAGCAAAGTTGATTTCTATACATCGCATGAAGCATTGTTATTGCCTTATGAAGGTGCGTTGACTCGTGTAGACAGCACCACTGGCGATTGGTACGGAGTTTCCGGTCACTTTTTATGGCTAGGTGACCGCACCAGACAGCCTGACGGTGCCCATGTGGAATATCTGCGTGGAATTAAAAACCCTATAGGTGTTAAATGCGGACCTTCCCTATCCAATGACGATTTGCTAAAACTTCTTGATCTTTTGAATCCTGAAAATGAAGAAGGAAGAATAACTCTTATCAACCGTACTGGTCATGACAAGATTGAAGAATTTCTTCCTAATTTCATCAAGCTTATACAAAAAGAAGGTCGCAATGTTACTTGGGTTTCAGATCCTATGCACGGCAACACTCAAACGGCATCTACTGGTTACAAAACTAGAGAATTTGAGAACGTTCTTAAAGAAGTTAAAAGCTTTTTTGCAATTCATCATGCCGAAGGTTCTATTCCGGGAGGAATTCACATGGAGCTTACAGGTCAAGATGTAACTGAATGTACAGGTGGAGCATACAAAATAACTGATGAGAATTTAGCGGAACGTTACGAAACATTCTGCGACCCTAGATTGAATGCTTCTCAAAGTCTTGAGCTTGCCTTTTTAATAGCTGGAGAATTACATAACAATTATCAGAGAAATCATGGAATTTAGGCAAAAAAAGGTATACATTCTTTTTTGAAATTTGAATTTATTTAAAAGGTTATAAAAAAAATTATGACGACAATTAAGACAAGATTTGCTCCAAGCCCTACAGGCTATTTTCACATAGGCAGTGCACGCACCGCCCTTATAGTATGGTTATTCACTAGAAAGAATAACGGTAAGTTCCTATTCCGTATTGATGATACAGATCAAGAGCGTTCTAAAAAAGAATATGAGGATGATATTATTGCGGGCATGACTTGGTTGGGCATAGATTGGGATGAGACTGCTCGTCAAACTCTTCGTAAAAAAGATTATGATACCGCTATTCAAAAACTTAAAGATAATGGCAGATTGTATCCTTGCTATGAAACAGAGGAAGAGCTAGCTCTAAACCGCAAATCTTTGCTTTCACGCAGTTTACCGCCAATATATGACAGAGCTTCTTTGAATTTAACACCTGATCAAATAAAACAATACGAAGCTGAAGGCAGAAACCCGCACTGGCGTTTCAAACTTGATCATAAAGTTGTTGCTTGGGACGATATGGTACGCGGACACGTTGAATTCAACGGTAAAGATATTTCCGACCCAGTAATGATACGTGCTGACGGTCGCCCTCTTTATCACATATCTTCAGTTATTGACGATATTGATTTCGGCATTACTCACATTGTTCGTGGGGAAGATCACGTTTCAAACTCCGCTATTCACATTCAAATGTTTGAGGCTTTTGGTGCTACTCCTCCAAAATTTGCTCACATAACTTTGCTAGGTGATATGAGCGGACACAAGCTTTCAAAACGTAAAGGCTCTATGGGCGTAAGCTCATTTAAAACTGAAGCAGGCATTGAAGCTATGGCTGTTGTAAGTCTTATTTCCCGCATCGGAACATCAGACCCTATTGAACCTGTGTTTACAATGCAGGAAGCAATCGACAATTTTGACTTCTCTAAATTCTCTCGCAACTTGCCTAAGTTTGATGAAGATGAACTTTATAGGCTTAATGCTAAAATTCTGCACAAAACTGAATTTAAAGACATTAAAGGCAGATTAGCTGAAATGGGGATTAATAATATTGATGAGCATTTCTGGCACGCTGTAAAACCTAACCTAACCTTCCTTTCAGATGTGAAAGAATGGTGGGATATGGTTCACGCCCCTGTTACCCCGATTATTACTGACAAAGATCTTATGGCTGTTGCAGCTAAGCTGTTGCCTGAAGGAATGTGGGATACAAACACTTGGGGAATTTGGACAAAGAGCGTTCAGCAAGAAACTGGTAAAAAAGGTAAAGATCTATTTATGCCCCTGCGCCTTGCTTTAACAGGACAAGAACATGGACCAGAGCTTAAAGAGCTTCTGCCTTTGATGGGACGTGAAATTGTTTTAAAACGGTTAGGTAATTAATTAGCGTTTCTGAGTAGCAAATAAAGCGTCTACGTCTTCTTGTGAAGCTATATTAATCTTAATCAAATTACTGCTTAAGTTTTCAACGTTGTTAACGTGTATGCCCAAGTCTTTCAGAATTTGGCTAAGTCTTTTCTCGGCATCTCTGATATTGCTTACGGCTTTGTTTATACGTTGACCAGTCAAGTCTTGGAAAGAGCATGAAAGCATAATAGTTTGAATGTCTTGTCTTATATTTGTTAAATGTTCATCACGTTTTTCTTTATTATCCCACTCAACTTCTTTTTTCAAACGACCATCAATGCGATCAGCAGCATCGATAATATCATTTGTAGCTTTTTCAGTTTGATCTACAACCAAATCCAATTCAAAGCCCGTATTGTTTCCGCTTTTACCTTCACCGACATTTCCCACAGCATTCAATACTTGGATAATTTCAGAGAATTTATTTGTCAAAGCTTCCTCAGTCATGTCAATCATTTGAGAAGTCGCATTGATTTCCATCGAAATCTCATCGAAACGGCGTGCTATAAAAGTTTCAAGTGCAGTAATACGAGCTTGCAAATCTTTTTCATCATTATTTTTATTTTCGTTCATAAATAAACCTTCTTACCCCTTTAAAATCCAATTCTTTACAGTATAAAACCAATCATAAGATTCTTGCAATAACTAGTATTTATGTCTTAAACTTCCTTAACTATTAATAATATGGTATTAAAAATGAACAGTTTATACTCCCCAGCAATAATACTTGTCAAACCTCAATTGGGGGAGAATATAGGTATGTGTGCAAGAGCCATGCTCAATTGCGGGGTGACCGAGCTAAGACTTGTTTCCCCCCGTGACGGTTGGCCTAATCCTAGCGCCATCTCCGCCGCTTCTGGAGCCATTTCCGTGCTGGAAAAGGCAAAGGTTTTCAATACCGCCAAGGATGCTATAGCCGACCTAGAATATGTGGTGGCTACTACTGCACGCAGTCGTGATATGACGAAGGAGGTTTTATCCCCCGAGCAGGCATCACAAGCAATACGAAGCCGTAAAAAATGCGGCATTATGTTCGGTCCTGAGCGTACTGGGTTGGAAAATGATGATGTTTGTTTGGCCAATGCCATTTTAAACATTCCCCTTAATCCTGAATTTTCGTCACTTAACATTTCTCAAGCGGTTTTACTGGCTTGTTTTTCGTGGCTTTCGGCTGACAATCAATTTGTGGGCATAAGTCAACCGGAAGAAAATGAAACGGCTGATAAGGGAGATATAGACGCCCTAGTTTCCCGCTTAGAGAAAGATTTAGAAACTTCGGGGTTTTTTAGCAATCAGCAACAAAAGCCGACAGTATTAAAAAATTTGAGAAACTTCTTTTTCCGCATCTCCCCTACAAAGCAGGAGATCAGAACTCTGCACGGGATTATCATTTCACTTACGGGAAGAAAGTAAATAAGATAAAAAAAACCGCCAGTTCATCACCAGCGGTTTTTTTAATATCAGTCTCGTTCTTAAGATTAACGAGAATAGAATTCCACGATAAGGTTCGCTTCCATTTTAACTGGGTAAGGAACTTCATCCATTTCAGGAGCTTTCAAAATAGTAACTGTGCCCTTTTTGTGGTCAACAGTAAGGTAAGAAGTAGGAACTTCACGATCAGTCGCAGTTGAAGCTTGGATGTAAAGAGCCATGTTTAGGCCTTTTTCTGTTACTTCAACAACGTCACCCACTTTTAAAGCGTATGAAGGAATGTTAACGCGTTTGCCGTTAACTTTCACGTGACCGTGGTTTACAAATTGGCGTGCCGCGAAAACTGTAGGCACAAACATTGAACGATAAACAACAGCATCTAAACGTGTTTCAAGAAGTTTGATAAGGTTTAAGCTTGTATCGCCTTGACGACGGTCAGCTTCTTGGTAATAACGACGGAAACGTCTTTCACCAATGTTAGCATAGTAACCTTTAAGTTTTTGTTTAGCTTTTAACTGAGTACCGTAATCGGTAGGTTTTTTACGAGCTTGACCGTGCTGGCCTGGGCCATATTCACGACGAATATAAGGCGATTTGGCGCTACCCCAAAGGTTGCAACCTAAACTGCGGTCAATTTTGTGTTTTGCCGAAGGGCGTTTTGCAGACATTATATATTTTCCTTTTTTTATTTAAGTTTATTGTCCCGGTAGTTCATTTGAAATGACAGGGTAAGAAGCACCAAAGCCTCTTCCGCTTTCCCAAGAATCTTGGCAAATATAGTGATTTATAATAATTTGTCAATAGATATCATAGATATTTTACATAATTCAGGTAATTATGTTTTATTGTTAAAACGCAATTATTAAGAACCATCTCCACGGAAAACTATTAAACCCCATGAAATGTTATCGCTAGAGTCTGTAATAAAACTGCCCGTATTGTATCTACGTAATAACTGTAATTTAACTACTTTACTTCCTTGTGTTACAGGAGTTATCCATGAGCCACTAAACATATCATGCGAGGAAGCTATATTCATAAATATATTTATATCTCCACCACATGTAGTATCGATACAAACTCGTACTGCAAATCCTGAGTTTGTGACATTTGTATAACCAGAAATATTCCAAAACAACATAGCCATACCCGCAGGTATGGTAATGGTTTTACTTGAACTAGGAATATCAACATAAGATGCTGAAGATATATTAATAGCTCCCATTGAAGTTACAAGATTGTGAGAAACAAAAGCGTGGTTTCCACGTATATCTCCAGCGACTTCAAGCTTAGCCGTAGGTGTAGATGTACCGATTCCCACATTACCTGTACCAGTTACAAGTGCATATCCAGAGGTACTTGTTGCATAGAGCCCTGTTCCTGTATTACTAGTAAAATACCCACCATGGCTAGAATCACTTTGACCAAAAACGCCTTGAGCAACGGAGCTTTGTCCAAAAACACCTATACCATTAGTGCTGTGAGCATCAACGCCCCTACCATTAACAGCAATACCATAAATAGCAGTACCAGCCCCACCATCCACATGAAGCTTAGATGTTGGAGCAGCAATTCCAATCCCCACATTGCCTGTACCAGTTATAAGGGCATAACCTGAAGGGCTTGATGCAGTTGTATAAAGCCCTGTTGAATTACCAAAAAAAGATCCGCCATATCCAGTATTACTGAAACCATAAACGCCTGCCCCAGAACTACTATTACCATTAACCCCGTAGTTAGTAGTACTAGTACCATAAATAGCCGCTGATGAACCTCCGTCTACATGCAATCTATAACTAGGAGATGCTGTTCCAATACCTAACCTGCTATTGGCATTATTCCAAAAAAGCCCTGCATTGTTTTGCGTAAGTGCCGTTCCGTTAGAGAATATTACGCTGCCTGCAGTGTAAGCTGTTGAGTTATTCGTGCCGCCATTTGCTACTGGCAATATGCCTGTTACTTCAGACCCTGTGGTTGAAAGAGTTATAGTTCCATTGTCTCCTATAGTATCAGACGTAGTGTCACCACTATTGGTTATAGTAGGTGACCATCCTTCAGCGGCAGTGCCTGTGACAGTTATGCCAGCACCAGCAGTTACACTTGCCGCATAATTACCAGTCGTGTCAGTTCCTAACGCAACAGCATTATCAGCCATTTTTGCACTGGTCACCGCATTATCATTTATCTTTGTGGTGGTGACTGCGTTGTCTGATAATACTGTTTCGTAACTGCCCGAGGTTGTTGTTATAGCTCCAGTCAAAGCAGGGAAATTAAGTGCAGGCACAACAGTTTCTTTTCTGAACAGACCAGTTTCATCTGCAACTATCAAGCCTGAAATAAGACTGCTCACTTTAAAATTGTTAGATACAGTCACCGAACCCGAAACGTCCAATTCCACTGAAGGGTTATTAAGACCTATTCCGACCCTTCCTGTTTCGTAATAAATATTTGCCCCTGCTTGTATCCAAACGCCCGATGTCTCCGCACTCATGGCAATCCATCTAGTGCCGTTGCAATACTGCATTACATTATAAGTGCTGTTATACATCTGATGACCGGCAACTCCCGATGGATTAGAACAATCCGCCCATGCCGCTGAAGAGAAAATTAGAAAAGATAATGCTAAACCGTAATTAACTTTCAAGTTTGATATTTCCCTTACCCATTTCATCAGTCCAGAAATCTTCAAGTTCGTGTAAAATACTATTCAAAGAAGTAAGACGTTCATCGGTAAGGGTGGTTTTTGCTAAATCTTCCACATGTTTTTTGTATAGAACATCTATAGCTTTATTAAGTTTTTTGCCTTTGTTTGAAACTTTAACTCTTATAGAGCGTTTGTCATGTTTTGAACGTTCTTGAATTAAATACCCATTCTCAACCATCTTCTTCACATTGTAAGAAACGTTAGAGCCTAGGTAATATCCACGCATAGTAAGTTCACCCACTGTCAACTCATCATCACCGATGTTGTGGAGGATCAAGCACTGCACGTTGTTGATGTCAAATATCCCCGCACGCTCAAGATCAGCTTTAAGCACGTCCATGAATCTGCGGTGCAGTCTTTCTACTATCGATATTGTTTCGTAATAAGGAACTTCCAAAGATACTCTCCCAGTAAACTGTTATTAAGCAGATTATAGGGGAATTGCTTTTTTAAAACAAGTTATTGAGGATAAATCTTAAAAAAAGTTTATTACATAACTCTTTAGTTTTTGGCTTTATTATCAAGTTGATCGGCTTTGGCATTAAACGTGGTTTGGCGTTCTTTGATAATCCGCTCAAGTTTCACAACTTTAAAGCCCCTAGCCTCTAGGGTAGGAAGCCATTTAGCTAAAGCATTGATTGTCACACCTTTAGGGTGGCCTATAGCTATGGCAGAGCCTGAACTGTTAGCAATTCGCTCAACCTCTTTTAGAGCATTTGCAACGAATTTAGAGGTTTCTATATGGTCAAGGAAGACATTGCGGTGAGTTGACGGAACGTTATATTCGTAGGCGATTTTCTCAGCGATGCTGTTATCAGTTGTTTTTGAATCCAGAAAGAATAGATGCCTTTTGCTAAGCTCATTCATTACTACTTCCACGCCATCACGGTAAATTGAGAACTTGCTGCCCATGTGGTTATTTATTCCTGAATAACCTTTGAAGGCATCAAGATTAGCCGCCAGTTTCTTCAGCAGAATTTCATGGCTGTCTGAGGTCAAAAGCCCACCAGGCCCTGGATTAGCGGAATCTCTTTCAGGCTCCCATGGCAGGTGCAGGATAATCTCATGCCCCTTTTCTTTCGCCTTATTAACCTGTACTTGAACGTTATCAGCATAAGGAAGGAAAGACATTGTCACTGGTTGTTTAATGCTTTCCAATACAGATGCGGTTTTTTCAGTATTTACGCCCATATCATCAATAATAATGGCTATTACCGGAGTTTTATCAGAGGGTCTTAATATTTGCTCAGGGATTGATTTAATCACGCAACTTTTGCCGTCAGTACCATCTTCCATATCGGCAAGGTCCATGTCTATGTACATATCAACGTCTAGGTCATTATAGAAATCATCTATAGATACAAGGTTTGAGGTATCTTTGTTATAAGATACATCCTCACCGCCATACCAGTATATGTAGCCAAAATTGTTTGTCTTCTCTACTTCTGCAGCTGACACAAAAGAAGAGCAAAGGCAAAAGATAGCCAAAGCTATTACAAAGTTACAAAAAAAACTTTTCATTAAAATTCCCTAATACGAATCCCCGATAGCCCATAATGCCCCTTTTATTAGATAAATTCCAGAATTAAAAAAAATCTTGACACAAAGCTAGAACTGATTTAGAACAAAACAAGAATATAACTCTAAAAGAGGTGATTTACGCTCATGCTTACAAAAAAACAACTCGATTTACTGCTGTTTATTGATAACCACATAAAAAAGACTGGTTTTTCTCCATCTTTTGAAGAAATGAAGGAAGCTTTAGAGCTAAAGTCAAAGTCCGGCATACATAGCTTGTTAAGTGCCTTAATAGAACGTGGCTTCGTAGAAAAGCTGCCTAACAAGGCAAGGGCGTTGGAGGTTATAAAACTTCCTGACATGAATGCTATGAGCAACAGCTCTAAAATAGTTAGGGAGTCCCCCGCTCCCCAACCTCAAACTCAAGCCATTAATCATAGCAGTAGCAGTGGCGAAGAAATGATTGAAGTGCCTCTGCACGGTAAAATCGCGGCGGGTACTCCTATTGATGCTATCAGAAATGAGCAGGATATGATCAGCCTTCCCATGAGTATGCTAGGTGGTAAAAAATGCTACGCCCTCACAGTTGAGGGGGATTCCATGATTAAGGCAGGAATTATGGATGGTGACATCGTGATTATCGAACATTGTGACAGTGCCCATAACGGAGACATCGTGGTAGCCTTGGTTGATGAAGAGGAAGTGACCCTCAAACGCCTCCGCCGTGAAATTGGCTCTATAGTTCTAATGCCTGAAAACGATTCATACCAACCTATCAGGCTCGAACCACGTAGAGTAAGAGTGCAAGGTAAACTTAAAAGCTTGATAAGGTATTATTAATAAATAGTCCAAGGACGGTTGCCGCGTTCGGCGTGGTTGCTTTTAACCACAATCTTTCCGTTATCGCTTATATAAACAGCGTGAGCACCTTTATATTTTAAATCGCCCTTATCTATAAGCACTGATGGTTTGGAGCAGAGTTTTTTATCTATATACAAACTGCTTATTACTATATCCGCATTGTTGCAATCTTCCTCTAGTGCTGAATAATCATTTAAAAAAGATATTGTTTTACCTTTATATTTATATATGCAGGCGTAGCTATCGCATTTAATAGGTGCAGTTTCATCGCTCCAAAATCCGAAACTTTCCCCCGCTTCCATATTTATCCAAGCTTCACGAACAAACTTTTCTTTTCTCTCTTCGGATAAATAAAGTTTTCCTGCTTCATCACGCACGGCAAAAATCTTTCCGCCTTCAGATATTAAAATATCTGCCCTTGGGGTAAATGGAATAAGAACAGAGGCTATAACTATAGGTATAACACCAAACCACCTAAGCTTTCTCTGCCAAATACATATCCACAATCCACCAAAAGCAATGGTTGCTAACAACTCCAAAGGCCACGCATTCATATAAAACATACCGTAAGGCCAAGATGCGGCCTCCCTTGCCACTTCCAAAATAATTTTAACGCTCCAAGCGGAAACTTGCAGAGGATAATATTCCAAATTCAAAGGCATTAAAAAACTAGCAACGATGGCAGAAGGAATAGTCACAAATGAAGACATAGGAACGGCAACAATGTTGGCAACTAACCCCGGAAATAAAGGTGCTCGCAAAAAGTGGAATAATGAGAAAGGTGCTGTAGCTATTGTAGCTATAATGGTTGTAAGCAATACTGCTACCAAGTTTATATAAATAGGGCTGTACCATTTTTGATCGTGATATAACTTGCTCCACCAATCACTTGTGGATTCAAAAAAAGCTATTAAAGCTACCACAGCAGCAAATGAAAGTTGAAAGCTCGCCCCGAATAACACTTCAGGCTGGAATAACAGCATTACTGTTGCTGCAAAGGCGACTAATCGTAAAGTAAATGGATCACGGTCAAAAATTATTGCCAACATCACAACGCAGGTCATAATGACTGATCGCTCAGCTGATACTGAATTCCCTATTAGCAACATATAGAAGATCGCACCACACATTGCTATAAATGCAGCAATCTTCTTTATAGGATAATGCAAAGCTAATCGTGGAATAGAAGCTAACCCGAAACGCAGAATAAAAAAGAAAAATCCTGTTACCAGTGCTACTTGAAGCCCTGATATTGCCATTAAGTGAGCTATACCTGCTTTACGTACAACGTCAGTGGTTTCTGAGGAGATATCTCTGTCTTCACCATCAAGCAATGCAATGGTTATAGCGGCTTCATCACGGTTTTGTATGTTTTCAATTATATTGTCACGCAAATATCGCCTAAGAGCATGAAATATAAATCCTTCTTTTCTTGGCTCTACAATTTCCGCATCGCTTATCGCAAAACCTGTCGCATAAAAACCTTGGAAATATGCGTAACGTTGAAAATCAAAAGCACTTGGCATTACGGGTTGAGAAAGTGGAGTTAGAATAGCTTTAAATTTAATTTTATCTCCCGCAAATGGAACTATGTGTTTGCCCTTTTTAAGTTTTACTCTGACTGAGGTTGGCATAGGTTCTTGCGGCATATCGCCATATTTTGTTTTGTAAGCAATATCGTTAAGTAATACTCGGTGTTCCCCTTTAGGCAGAGCTTCAATCTCCATCACCTTGGCAGTGATTTCTAGAGGATAGGTCTTTTTTAGCAACATTGATGCCGTGATGCTATGGGTTCTAAACTGGGTTGCTGTAAAGCCAAGAGCTATTAGCAAAACCGGCAGCCAGATTAAGTAATTCCTTTTCTTTACATAATCAGAGGTGGCTTTTAGAGCAATAATTGACAAAACAGAAATTCCTAGCCAGAGATTAGGTTCAAAACCCAAAGAGAAGTAAATGGCTATACCTAAAGCTATAAATACCGGTATCCACAGTATCCATCTGTCTTTTTGCTCGTAAAACTGGTTAATAATATTCATCTATTGTCCGTTGATTTATTAGTGTAAAGCAAATACGATATTACATTAAATTTTTATAAATACAAAAAAGGATATATTTTTAAAATGACTTCGGTAATTACACGTTTTGCCCCTTCTCCAACAGGATTCTTACACATAGGCGGAGGCAGAACAGCTCTTTTCAACTGGTTATACTCCAAACACATGGGCGGTAAATGCCTGCTTAGGATAGAAGATACTGATAAAGAGCGTTCAACTCAAGTAGCGGTGGACGCATTGCTTGATGCTTTGAAATGGCTAGAGCTGGATTTTGATGGTGAAATAGTTTACCAAGCCCAACGTGCCGCGCGCCATGCCGAGGTTGCCAAACAATTGGTTGAGATGGGTAAAGCTTATTACTGTTATTGCTCTCCTGATGAATTGGAAGAAATGCGTGAACAGCAAAGAGAACAAGGTAAACCGATAAAATATGATGGACGTTGGAGAGATCGCTGCTCCACTGAAGCTCCTGAAGGAGTGAAACCTGTAATCCGCATTAAAGCTCCATGTGATCAAGAAGGTGAAATGGTTATAGACGATATGGTGCAAGGAACTGTAAAGGTTAACTACACTCAATTGGATGATATGATTTTACTTCGCAGCGATGGCACACCTACTTATATGCTTTCAGTTGTTGTGGATGATCATGATATGGGTATTACTCACATTATCCGCGGTGATGACCACTTGAATAATGCATTCCGCCAAACTGTTATTTACCAAGCAATGGGTTGGGACGTTCCTAAATTTGCCCATATACCGCTTATCCATGGACCAGACGGTTCAAAACTTTCCAAACGCCACGGAGCTATTGGTCTTGAAGTTTATCGCGATATGGGGTATCTGCCTGAATCTGTGCGTAACTACCTGCTAAGACTTGGTTGGGGTCACGGAGATACCGATATTATCACGACTGAAGATGCTATTAAGATTTTCACTATTGAAGATATTGGCCAAGCACCTTCTCGTATGGATTTTGCAAAGCTTGATCACGTTAACGCACATTACATGAGAGAGATGCCTGAAGACAAGTTGATGGAAAATCTTATGCCTTTCCTTGAAAGAGAACTTGGTGAAAAGATTGGTGAAGTTGAAAAAAAACGTGTTGTAAAAGGTTTGGGTGATTTGAAAGAACGTGCCAATACTCTCGCGGAACTTGCACATGAATCTCTGTTCTACGTTCGTCAAAGACCTATAATGCTAAATGAACAGGCATCCGATCTAATAAACGAAGAAGCTTTTAGTGTTTTGCATGAAATTAAAGCAGCGTTCACTGATATGCAAGAATTTACAGCTGATAACATTCAAACGAAAATTAAAGAAATGGCTAAAAACAGGGGCGTTAAAATGGGTAATATTGCAATGCCTTTGCGTGCTGTTCTTACAGGTTCAACCACCAGCCCTTCTATCTTCCATGTTTGCGAAAACTTAGGAAAAGAAGAAACACTGGATAGAATTAGCGATAAGATTTAATAAGCGGTAGTTTCTGTTCTATGAGATGGCTTGGATTTGAAGAGAATTTCGTCTTCCCCTCTATGCCATAGCAGCCTATCTAAATCCACAGAGCGTACTTTTATGCCCTTACTAACAAGGTGATGCTTCATAAGCTCTACGGCATGGATAGCCCCTGCACGCATCTCAACCTCTTCTTCACTGCCGAACTTGAATGCTTCACGATTATTGATTTTAGCTTCCAAATCTTCGTTATATTTTAATACGCCATCACAATGAAGCGTGTGTGGAACCCTGTTATCTGCAAACATAGTCAGCTTATCTACATCTTTAAGATAATCCTTGTAAATCAGATCGATATCGGCAGGTAAAATTTGAGCACGTTTTAAAAAGAAAATCTCACGTTCTTTATAAACCGAACAATCTTTAAAATATTTCCAATCAGCTAAATCATCGGCTATTTTTACTGCAGAATAATCAGATGCTTCAATAAAATTACAAACCTTGCCTTTATAATTTTCAACTATATGACGTCCGGTGTCTTGCAAAGCACCTTCAAAACTTTTAAGCATTTTATCTATTGCTTCATATTCGCCTCTAGAAAAAGAGAAAATATCAAATAAATCGGCATAGCTAACTTCCATCCATTTTTCAGGAGTGTTAACAGTTTGATTGTCAAAGGCACCTTTTAAAGCTTTAGCAACATAATAGTAGTTTATGTTTAAACCATGATCAGCTCTTGCTTTTTCAAAATATCCTGAGCCGAAATTAATGCTGTCTAGTGCGAATATATAAGCAAGACTATCTTCCTTGTCGTCTGAAATATAGTGAACTTCAGACGAGAATAGATTGTGTTTCATTTGTTCTTTGTAAACGTCCCAAATAAATTCTGCATATTCAGGAATCTTGCTTTCATTCACATACACGTGAGAGGAATTTTGCATTACCCATTCACAGTTTTCAGCTATTTTTAATACTTTTGATTCCATTATTGTGTTTCCAGCCATTTTTTAATTACATCGTCTGCACCGTAGTCAAACAAATCAACGTGTCCGCCTTTTTCCATCGCCATAAACTGTTTGGGATGATTTGCCTCTTCATAAAGCTTGCGTCCGTACTTGATATTAACAACCTTATCGTTTATTCCATGAAGCATCAATAACGATGTTTTAATATTTTTTATCTTCTGCATATTATCGTAACGGTCTTTGAGCAACATGGTTACAGGAAGCCACGGGTAAACACTCTTTGCTACATCAACGGCCGAACTGAACCCACCTTCAAGTACTAAATATTTTGTTTTGTATTCCTGAGCCATATGCACAGCAACACCTGAACCTATGCTTTCGCCATACAATACAAATTGAGAAATGTTGTACCCCTTTTTCTCTAACCACTTGATAGCTGAACGTGCATCTTTATAAAGACCATCTTCACTTGGTTTTCCTGAGTTCCCTCCATAGCCGCGGTACTCGCACAGATAAACACCGTAGCCCCTATCCGCAAGTTTTTTTGCCTTATCAACACGATTTAGAAGATTGCCGGCGTTGCCGTGGTAAATAATAAATATCTTACCATCTTGTTCTTTAGGAGCCGCAAACCAAGCGTAAATATTTATGCCGTCTTCAGATGTTAATCTGATCTCTTGCATTTCAGATAGACCATTTTGTGCAGGTTTTCCAGGATAGCTATTATCAGGGGCGTATTGCAAAAGCCTTTGGGTAAAATAAACTATCAAGACTACAGAGAGGTAAGAAACAATTGCGATAAGAGCTTTACGCATCACCATCTTTAAACAATTTCCTTTATGAAATCACCATATAAACGGGAATAATAGCCTCCCTTAGCTAACAATTCAGCATGAGTGCCGTTTTCTACTATCTTTCCAGCATCCATCACGTAAATAACATCAGAATTCATCACTGTAGAAAGACGATGTGCAACCACAACTGTAGTTTTACCTTGTTGTAGTTTTTCAATAGCTGCCTGAACTTGTTTTTCTGAAGTTGTATCTAAAGCAGAAGTTGCTTCATCTAGTAATAATATAGGGGCATTTTTTAGTATGGCACGGGCAATTGAAACTCTTTGCCTTTGTCCGCCAGAAAGGGTCATGCCGTTTTCACCTACTACAGTTTCATAACCTTGAGGTAATGCCATTATAAATTCATGAGCCGCCGCTAACTTAGCTGCATCTTCTATCTGCTCAAAACTAGCATCAGGAGAGCCATAAGCTATATTTTCCTTTATGCTGTCTCCAAAAATAGCAACCTCTTGACTTACTAATGCAATATTTTTACGCAAACTTGATAAAGTAACGTCGCGTATATCAATGCCGTGAATTTTTATTGTTCCATCAGTCACATCATAAAATCTGGGGATAAGCTTCAAAACGGTAGATTTGCCTGAGCCTGATGCACCAACTAACGCCACGGTCTTACCCGCAGGGACATTGAAAGAAACATCACTCACCACGGAAGCACCTTCTTTGTACATAAAGGTTACATTTTCAAAAGCAATACTAGGGTTTGCACTTGAAAGATGTTGAGCACCTACCTTATCTGTTATCATCGGTTTTATATCAAGCAGATTAAATAATCTTTCTGCTGAAGCTAGCCCCATCTGCATAACCGTACTTAATTTTGCCAACTGTTTCATAGGGTCGAAGGCTAAAAGGAAAGCAGTAATAAACGAGAATAGTTTTCCTGCAGTACTAGTGCCTTCTATAACTTGATATCCGCCATAAATTACAATAGCTACTATAGCCAATCCGCTTAGTATTTCTGACATAGGAGATGTGATGGCAGAAACTCTAAAAGATTTACACATTAGTGCGTAAATATTTTCTATTATAGTGTTAACTCTCTTACATTCGTAATCTTCAGTTGCGTAAGATTTTATGTGTTTTATACCCTGAAAGGATTGCCCCAATATTGCACTGAAATCCCCAGTTCTTTCTTGGGCATTTTTTGCAACGCGTCGCATCTTCTTACCTAATCTGTTTACAATATAGGCAGAAGAAGGGAAAACAAATAAAGACAGAATAGATAAACGCCAATCTTGATAAAACATAACAGATATAAGAGCAATTATTGTAAAGACGTTCTTGCCTGCACCCAGCAAACTCTCAATTACTGCCGCACGCAATACGGCAGTATCAGATATAAACCTTGATACCAATTGACCGCTTTGGTTTTTTTCAAAGAAACTTAAATCCGCACGAATTAAATGCGAAAACAAATCGTTATTGATATCACTTATAACTCTCTGTCCAAACCTGTTCATTATAACCGAGTAGCTATAGGTGGAAAATCCACGAACTATAAAAACCGTAAACACGCTTATTGCAACGGGCCAGAGCATATCAGGATTTTTGCTTGTAAAAACTTTGTCTATTATAGGTTCCATCAACTTCGCCATAGCACCTGTAGATAGAGCAGTTATAATCATAAGAAAAGTTGCTATAGAAAACTGTCTCCAATGTTTTGCAACATAGGTTTTTAAAAGCCTTTTCATTAAAGGTAGAGATTTTGTAACTTGCTCTGCTGTATTGACGTTAGTTATCATTTAAAACCTTCTGAATTTCTTAAATAGAATTTTTCATTCTATTACGTTCTTCTATCGCAGCCTCTTTTGTTTGCCACAATAGTTGAGGCATAACGTAGTTAGGAGTTATACCACCGTAAAGACTTGACATACGCATCATAGCTCTGCGTAGCTCTTCTTCTGTTTTACAGTTTTTAAACTCTGTGTTATGTATGCCTGATGTAATAAATAAACTATCCAAATCAGTATTTGCTGCTCCGGCGATATCGTATTTAATAGAATCCCCTATCACTAAAATGCGTGAAGGTATGATGTGTTTAAATTGTTTTAGGCAATAACGGAAAATTAATTTATTAGGTTTTCCTATATAGTGCACTGTTCCGCCCATTTCATGATATTTTGTAGCAATCATTCCCGGTGCAATTGTTTTAATTACGCCGTTTACAGTCACCATGTCAGGGTTGGCACAAATAACTGGTATATGTTTCACTACCGCTTTTTTAAATTCCTTCTCAAAATAATCTAACTTCACATCGGGATTGTCAAATCCGGTAATCAATATAAAATCAGCATCTTCTATGTCACGGACTCTTTCTATTTTAAGACCGGTTAATAAGGAATAATCCTCATCCTTGCAGATCAGATAACATTTATTGCCTAGAGTTTTGAAAGGCATCTCTGTCTTTTCATTAAGACCATGCCAAGTAACCTCGCCTGAAGTTACAATATCAAGGTAATGCGAAGGCTTGAAACCCATCTTTTTTAAACGTTCAACATTGTCAGCTGAGCGTCTAGCAGAGTTGGATAAAATGATAACTTCTTTCTGGTTTTTCTTTAACTGGTTTAAAGTATCTACTGCAAGCTTGAAAGTTTCATTGCAATTATGCAGCACTCCCCACTGATCTATGATGAAACCATCATAAGCATCTATAAGCTCATACAGCCCTTGTGGAAAATTAATATCGGACATCAACACCTCATCACTTAAAGATTTAACGAAGGAAAATTACTTCACTTCTACAGGAACGCCATATTTCATTTTGGCAATTCTAACACCCAAAGAGGTCTTTATGTGACTAACGTTAGGAACAGCTGAAAGATGGTTTGTCAGGAAATCTTGATAATCATCCCAATCTTTGGCGTAAATTTTTACAACGTAATCGAACTCACCTGATACTAGGAAACATTCTATAACGTTGTTCCATCCATTTATAACTTGTTCGAATTTCTTTAAATCACCTTCAGCTTGAGTGCTCAAACCTACTTGTGCAAATACGAATATGCCGTAACCAAGAGAAGATGGGTCTATATCAGCATGATAACCCCTTATAACTCCCGCATCTTCTAAAGCCCTAACCCTGCGTAAACAAGGAGGTGCTGAGATTCCTGCGTGTTCCGCAAGGTCAACATTGCTCATACGGCCATTTTCCTGTAAATCTCTTAAAATTTTGCGATCTATACGGTCTAGTTTTACTCTTGGCATAATTTCCAACCTAAAAAAAATTAAATTAAATTAAATTAAACTTGTCTATGAATGTAATAATATTATATTAAACTATCTTCAAGCGAAATTTTGATGATTTTTGATTTTAAAACTGGAGTTATTTTTTTATTATGACTAATAAAACATGCTGGGTTATTACAGAAGGAATGGCAGGAACTGAAAACCAATGTATAGGAGTTGCCGAAGCTTTAGGCATAACACCTGTTATTAAGAGAATAAAGCTGAATTCTCCTTGGAAAGAACTTTCGCCATGGCTTTTATTTGGCAAGAGATTTTCTATTTCAAAACAAGGCGATAGCCTTACCCCCCCATATCCTGATATAATTATTTCAAGCGGTAGAAAAGCTATAATAGCATCGCTTTATGTCAAGGAAGCTAGTAAGGGAAAGAGCTTTTTGGTTCAGGTGCAAGATCCCCGCACCAACCCTTCCAAGTTTGATCTTGTATGCGTGCCTCAACACGACCCTACCAGAGGTGAAAATGTAATAGTAACTACAGGTGCATTACATAAAGTTACACATGAAAAGCTCGAATTTGAAAAAGTCAAATTTGCAAAACAATTGGAGCATTTGAAAACTCCGAGAGTGGCAGTACTTATAGGTGGATCAAGCAAACATCACCAAATGACTAAAGAAATTACTGATGTGCTGGCAAATCAGCTTTTGAGTTTAAAAGACGTAAGTTTGATGATAACTGCTTCACGTAGAACTGGAGAAGAAAACACTAAGTTATTACAAGATAAGCTAAAGGGAGAGAACATATATTTCTGGGATGGAAAAAATGACAACCCCTACTTTGCTTTCCTAGCTTGGGCTGATTATATAATCGTGACTGAAGACAGTGTTTCAATGGCCTCTGAGGCCTTGTATACAGGTAAACCCGTTTATACTGTCAAACTTGAAGGCGGTGCAAAAAGAATAAATAATTTCCACAAATTATTGCAGGAACAAGGTTATACCAAACCATTTACTGGACAACTGGAGCATTGGTCTTATAAAATACCAGATGATAGAAAAAAATTAGCTGATGAAATAATTAAAAGAATGTCTCAAAAAGGATAAGTCATGACTGAAACTATTAATACCAAAGTTCTTATAATCGGTTCAGGCCCCGCAGGATATACAGCGGCAATCTACGCTGCTCGTGCTGGTCACGAACCCGTAATGATAACAGGTCTACAAACAGGCGGGCAACTTACTACTACTACAGAAATTGAGAACTGGCCTGGTTTTGAAAATCCTATTGAAGGCTCATGGCTTATGGAGCAAATGGCAAAACAAGCCGAAAATATGGGTACAAAAATAATGAATGATCTGGCTATATCCGTTGATTTTTCTGCACCGCTTAAAAAAGTTATCGGTGACAGTGGCAATGTTTATACAGCTGATACCGTTATAATAACCACAGGTGCTCAAGCAAGATGGTTTGGCATGGAATCTGAAGAGAAATTTAAAAACAATGGTGTTTCAGCCTGTGCAAAATGCGATGGTTTCTTTTATCGCGGTAAAGAAGTGGCTGTTCTAGGTGGAGGAAACTCGGCCGTTGAAGAAGCTATTTACCTTACCAACTTTGCGAAAAAAGTTACTCTTATCCACCGTCGCGATGAGCTAAGAGCTGAAAAAGTAATGCAGGAACGTCTATTCAAAAACCCTAAAATAGAAGTTATTTGGGATACTGAGGTAGAAGAATTTTTGGGCGATGATATGGGTCTTTCAGGCTTAAGATTAAAAAATAAAATTACAGGCAAAGTTTCTCAGCTTAATGTTATGGGTGCATTTGTTTCTATTGGCCACAAACCTGCGACAGATATTTTCCAAAGCAAAATAAAAACAGATGCTGAAGGTTATATAATAACCGACCCAGATTCCACTGCAACTAACGTTCCTGGTGTTTTTGCAGCAGGAGATGTTAAAGACAAGAAGTTCCGCCAAGCTATAACAGCCGCGGGAATGGGTTGCATGGCAGCTCTTGAAGCTGATAAATATTTGATGGAAAAATAATTTGCTCGATTTAACTATAGATTATTCTTACGATACGTTTAATAAAAAGTTTATAGAGGGTGAGGCCTATAGAATAGAGGTTTCATTGTACGACGATTCATTGGAAAATCTTTTCGAGGAAGCTAAAGAAAAACTTATAGGTGAAGATGTGCTGGATTATGTTCTGGTTAAAAACGGAACAAAGGGAATAGAAAGCTTGGCACGCCGTGAAAAAGACAGCACAACTCATGAATTTGATGCTCTATGCACTGGCCCTAGAGGATTACTATTGCCCTCCTTTGTCAAGTATGATGAAAATTCAGATGTAAAACACATGTCTTGGTATGATAACGACAGAAACCACACCACGCTAAGAAATATTGAGCTTGATGGCTGCACAATAGTTCAAGCTTACGAAAATTTGAAGAAGTCAGGTGCAGGTGAATATATAAGTAAGATTGGAGATAACTTCATAAAAGACGTTATCAAAAGGACTCAGCAACAGCCTATTATCGAATTAAGAAGTTTTTTCAATAACACCTTCCGTTTAGATTTCGATGACAATGAAGTAAAAATTCTTGCAAAAAGTAACGCTAAATATTTTTCTCAAAAACAAAAAACAGGTTTTTCATTAATCGAAGCCACAAAAAACAATCAAACGCAAAAAATATCTATTTGAAAATTATAAGTTTTATAGTTTAAAACGTTCATTCTACAGAAAAACAGTTGCTAATAAGCTGTTTTTTTTTATACTGTAGCCAGTAATAAGAACCTGTTTTTTTAAAAGAGGTGGTTTATGAACATAGTATTGATAGATTATTCGTATAATAGAATAAACAAGCAATTCGTTGAAGGTAATGACTACAGGATAGAAATTAAAGTGTCTGATCCTATAGTAGTGCAGATTTTCAAAGAAGCCGCAAAAGAGTTTAAAGGCGAAGAATTGCTAAATAATGTTTTAGAAAATATAAACACTAATGGAATAAGAGGTATCGTTCGCCGTGAGAACGGCCCTAAATTTGGGGCATTCAGTACTGGCCCTGCGGGCATGGCTCTTCCTTCAATTGTGAAATATGACGATAAAGGTAATCTTACTTGCATGGCTTGGTATGATAATGGAAAAAGCCACAGTTTAATACGCAACGTTGAATTTGCAGGCAATAGCATGATTTCAGCTTACGAAAATATGAATAAATCTAAAAATAAAGGTTACGAAAGTAAAATACAGGATCGTTTTATAAAGGGAATTCTTGGTAAAGCTGATGACGGATGTGATAACCATGTTTTAGATAAAAAGTTTAATAAATCAAGTGTTGATAATGCCAATACATTCCGTTTCACATTCAGTTTGGCGGAAACGAAAACTCTAGCAAGATTCCACGCACAATATTTCTCTCCTAAACAAAGAGAAACTCTTGGACTTAACGTACAGAGTGCTAGAAAACCACTATATAAATCTTAAATGTAAATTAGAATTTATTTGTATCCCCGCCGAGCATTTTAAATTGCCTTCTTGCGGTTATTACCTTCATGGCAGGGACTTTGTCTAAACTTTTCTCAGGCATTTCCATTATGCCTTTTTCAGGACTGCTTTCTACGATTTTTCTGGTTTTAGATTCAAAATTGAAAATTTCTTTTACGCTTGAATCTGAGCTAAGTTTCTTGCCAGAGAAAATGACTTGAGCCTCGCCCTGTTTTCTCCATCTGCCTAAAAGCAGAATATCGGAGTTATATTTTTCTTCCAAAACATCTGTTAATACCTCATACCCTCTTTCAGTCGCTAGACTAAAAGGAGTAAAGCCGTTTTTATCTTTAGATGATAAATCCGCCCCTGCATCTAAAAGCAGGTTTATAGCTTCTTTTCTGTTTTTAATTACAGCGTAATGAAGTGGAGTAAAGCCACTGCTCTCTTCTTTTTTGTTTATATCAATGCCTGATTTAATAAGTGCTTTTATAACTTCGTTCTTTTCATTTAAAATAGCATTTCTCAGCAAAACCGCACCGTTTGAATAATCATCTCTGGCACCGGCCTTTAAAAGAGCGTCTACCATATCAGTCCTACCCATAGTAAGTGCCATATATGTAGGCTTCCAACCGTCCTCGTCTGCTGCTTCTAAATCCAACTTTTCCTTTTTATCCAAGAAAAGATTTAATGTCTCAATATTTCCGTTCAATATGGTATAATGCAGGACTGTTCTTTTTCTAGAATCTTTCACTAGAAGATCAGCACCCAAATCTATAAGCAGTTTGCAAATTTCTGTATTACCAACAAAAGCCGAGGTAAAGATAGGTCGGACACTATTTTTTGCTCTCACATTAACATTAAAATCTTTAGCTTTAGATAATGCCTTTAGCATTTGCACGCCGTGAGTTTTATGTCCTGAAACAAGATGGAGACAGTTAAGATAGCTTTTACTTTGCATTTTCAAAGAGCTTGCCCCAGCATTCACTAAAATTTCAACGGCATCAACATTGCCTTTTGAAATTGCATACATAAGCGGAGTCATATCTTTTCTGCCCACTATGTCTATATTGATGTTTTTCGAAGCTGCGAGAACTTTAAGCATCTCTGGATCTTTGTTGGCGATAGCGTAGTTTAAAGGATACATATTCTCCATATCCTTGATATTAGGGTCTACACCCATTTTCAACAATTCTTTAACGAGTTTAATGTTCTTGTGCATAACGGCATTATTAAGAAGAGTTAGTCCATACTCATCTTGCATGTTTAAATTTTCACATTCGGAAATAAAAGAAAGGGCGTCTAATGTTTGGTTTTTATCTACGGCTTCTATAGCCTTTTCGAAAGCTCTATACATTAAAGACCCCTTTTATATTCTTATTTAAGCAACTTTCCTTAGTTGTTGAGGAGCTGCCACACCTATATAATCATTAACGTAAGAAAGCAATGTTTCCATTTCTTCAGGGTTATTGAAGAAGTGACCTGCACCTTCAATAATTCTATAATCAACGCCTGTTGCACCTCTTTGGTCTTTTAATTTTTCAACCAATTTGTTAACAGACTCTACGTTAACAATTCTATCGTTGCTGCCTTGTATTATCATGCCGTCATTAGGGCAAGGAGCAAGGAAGTTGAAATCATACATATTTGCTGGAGGAGCAACTGAGATATACTCGGTTATTTCAGGACGACGCATCAAAAGCTGCATACCTACCCAAGCACCAAAAGAGAAACCTACAACCATGATCTCAGTAGCCCCTGGATTAAGGGCTTGAAGCCAATCTAATGCTGCTGCTGCATCATTCAATTCACCTTCACCGTTGTCAAATTCTCCTTGAGAACGTCCAACGCCACGGAAATTAAATCTCAATGTTGAATAACCTCTGTCTGCAAAATTATGAAACAGATTGTAAATCATTTTGTTATTCATAGTTCCGCCCTGTTTAGGGTTCGGATGTAAAATTAAAGCTACTGGGGAATTTCCATTACCATGATGTTTATAACGACCTTCTAGGCGACCTACAGGGCCCGCAATCATAACTTCTGGCATAAGTGAACCTCTTCTTTTCATTAAAAAATTTGTTGTGTTTTAAGTAGATGAGATATAAAAATATACATAAGTAAATACATATTGCAAGACATTTTTTATATTTACCTTTTAAATCAACCTCTTGCATACAAAATGTAAAAGTAAAAATTATATAACAGAATTAGTGGAAATTTTAAAAATGACCAAAGTTACCTTCATAGAACAAGACGGAAATGAGTTGGAAATAGATTCTCCAAACGGGCTTTCTCTAATGGAAATAGCCCGCAAAAATGGCGTAGCAATAGAAGGTGCCTGCGGAGGATGTTTATCTTGCTCCACTTGCCACGTAATAGTTGATCCTGAATGGATGGAATCTATCGGAAAAAAAACCGAAAAAGAAGAAGATATACTTGATCTTGTGTTCGGCTTGAAGAAGACCTCTAGGCTTGGCTGTCAAATACTTATGAGCGATAAGCTAGATGGTTTAAGGGTAGCCTTACCTGGAGCTCCTCTTCCTTGGGAGAAATAAACTATTAAATCCTAGGTTTTCTTGTAACTCTTTTTGCTTTTACAGAGACAACGGCAACTTTACCAAACTCTCTTCTTAAGAAGGCTTCTAGGGCTTTTTCAGCAACACCTTTGCGAACTTCAACCGCTTCACCACCTAATATCAAATGGAAAAGCTCTATATCTTTTTTTTGCATTTCCTTACAAACTCTTTTTGCAAATTTTTCAGGGTTTTTGAGATCTTTGTTGCTAACAACTAATATCTCGTTTCTTTCTTTTCCTTCCATATCGCTCACTCCTTCTAAAAAAGTACCATCTAAAAAAATGCTGATACAATATAAAATTAACATAACTTTAGTTAATGCTCGGTTAAGTTCGTCAAAAATCCTTGTATTTAAGACAAAAATAGTTGCATATTTCAAACTATGATAAAAGTGCACAGCAGCAAAAAACCTGAAGATACTACAATAGTAGTTGCAATGTCTGGGGGAGTAGACAGCTCCGTTACGGCTGGTTTATTGCGTGAGGAAGGCTACAAAGTTGCCGGGGTCACGCTGAAACTCTTTGAGCATGAAAACGCTTACAAAGCGATAAAAGACGCCAAAGCTATCGCGGATTTACTGAAGATAGAACATCACGTGCTTAACTGCGAAGATTCTTTCAAAGAAAATGTAATAGACAACTTTATAAACACTTATCTAAAAGGTGAAACCCCTCTTCCCTGTGCACGCTGCAACAAAAAAATAAAATTTGGAGAGCTGTTAAATTTTGCCCGAGAATCGGGGGCGGATTGCATGGCTACAGGCCATTATGTGCAACGCATCATAAATGAAAACGGCAAGGCGGAAATACACCGTGCGGAAGATCATATAAGAGATCAAAGCTATTTTCTGTTCAATTTAACCCAAGAACAGATAGATTTTTCTTACTTCCCTATTGGCAATATCAGCAAAGCAGTTACTCGAGAACACGCAAAAAGACTGGGGTTAGGTTTGGAAATGGCAAGCAAGCCTGACAGTCAAGACATTTGCTTTATAACTGGCGGGGATTATGCCGCGTATTTAAAACAGAATTATCCTGACCTTATTAAGCCAGGCAAAATAATTCACACCGATGGCACAGTACTAGGAAAGCATAATGGCATAGTTAACTACACCATAGGACAACGCCGTGGCTTGGGCATTGGCGGAGGACACAACCAAAATAACAACCCGTTTTTTGTTGTAGATATAAATGTTGAAAAGAATGAGGTTATAGTTGGTGACTACGCCCTACTCGCTAGAAACAAGGTTTATATAAGAGAAACAAATTGGTTGGTAGAAATACCTGAAACTGGTCTTGCCGCAACTTTAAGGCTACGCTCATCGCAAAAACCACAAGTAGCGACTGTGTTTAAAGACCACGTTATATTGCAAGAACCTTCATTCGGAGTAGCGTCAGGACAAGCTTGCGTATGCTATCTAGGCGAACACCTTATAGGTGGCGGCTGGATATCTGGTTCTGAGATGGTGTAATTATATTTCGAAGATATTGGAGGCAAGTTTAACGCAGGTCTTTGCAGCTACTCGGGAATCTTCTCTGAATCTTTCTATAACGGCAGGAGACTGAGATTTCGCACCATCTTCTTCAGACGCTTTCCAAACCTTAGAAAATCTAGAGAAAAGCTCTTTCAAATCATCAGTACGCTCATTACCAATAAAAATGCCAATACTCACCTTTTCAATGGTGTTGTACAAATCAACAGAAAGCCTTGTCTCATCAGAAAAGTGTTTTAAAGAATTAGAGTCTTTATTAGATGAACGGTAACCGTCATCATCATAGCTATCTTTTGCTCGTTTACTATGAACAGCAAACATATCTTTAAGTGAAACCAATACAGCGTCTTTAGTAAGTGTTGACATCATAAATCTCCATTAAGAAGGCCCGTGCTTATTTAAAAAATAAACAAACCAAATACCTTTGTATGTATATAAATTTAATTGTTTTTAACATAAAACCTAAGTTTATTGCAAGCTTAAACTGAGATATTCTTGTTTGTTTTATTTAAACACTAAATTATTTTTATACATTTTCTCTGCAAGTACGGCACAAAGCTCTGCCGCTGTTCTAGATTTTTCATTCAGTGCTTCAATTTGCCCATCATCTTTTTTCAACTTAAGCGTTAATAATAATTTGTTTCCCTTTGCTTTACGCTCATTTAATTTCCAATCTTTAGCAGTCTTTGTAAAAAATTCTGCTATTCCTTGATTAGTATTTTTTTCAGTCTCTTGTGGTTTCCACATTTTAACTTTGCTTATAGCGTTTAACAAACTAATAGAAACAACAGTTTCTTGATAACCATTCTCTTCGTTATTATCTTTATAGTGTTTTTCAGATCTAGAGCTATGAATATTGAACATTTTATTCAAACTAGTTAAAACTTCAGCTTTATTGATCTCAAAAGTTTTCTTTTTCATAGAACTTGCCCTTATAAATAACACAGAAAAATAACCATAAAACACCTAAACCATTAAATTTAAAGGTATTTTTAAATAATAATTATAAATTAATTTGACAAACAACGTAAGATTACGTCTAATATCTAATATCAGTTTATTATAATCATTATTTTTTTTCAACAACTTTGTTAGTTAAAGGTACTGTTAAAATGGAAGAAAAAAACAATCCCGTGGATAAATTCTTTGAAAAATCAGATTTAACTTTAGCAAAGACTATAGATCTAGTAACAAAAGGCCTTGAAGGGGCAGACTTCGGTGAGTTTTATCAGGAAAGTTCTGACGAAGAACAGATTTTTAAAAACATGGAGCAATACGATAGGATTATTGTAGGAAACAACATTAAAGGCTTTGGTTTTCGTGCCGTCACTGGCAGCAAAAGTTCTTATTACTACTCCTGCATTTTTAACGAGGCATCTCTTAAATCCGCAATATATGAAACACAAGATCAAATTATATTCAAAAGTAAAAAATCCTTACGCCTAGAAAAAGAACAAGACGAAACTATAAATAATAAAGAGTTTTATCCGCAGAACACTTCTGTTGACGATATGACCCTAGATCAAAAAATATCAAAAATAGACGAAATAGAAGAATATGCTAAAAGTTTGGACAAAAACATTACCAACGTAAAAATTGCATTCACAAATAAGGTGCAAAACGTTCATATAATAACCGCTGACGGAAGAAGCCTAACAGATACCAGACCATCTTCTAAACTTACCGTAGAACTTTATCTTAAAGACGCAAAAAAAGGAAAAATGGAGATAGGTTCAGGCGTAAGATGGGGGAGAGCAAGTTGTAAAGATATATTTGAGGAAAGCTCTTATAAAAACACTGTAAACCAGGCTTTGCATATAGCTCAAGAACTGATGGTAGCAAACTATGTTCCTAATTCAGAAAACGATTTTGAAGTTGTCATGGCACCAGGATGGTCTGCCGTAATATTACACGAAGCCGTAGGACATGGCCTTGAAGGAGATCTCAATTACAAAAATGCTTCTGTCTATAGTGGCAAAATAGGAAAATTGGTAGCAGCCCCTGAAATAACAATAATAGATCAAGGAAATATGCCATCAACAAGAGGTAGCCTCCATTTTGATGATGAAGGTACACCTACACAAAAAAACATTCTTGTCGAAAACGGCATACTGAAATCCTATATGCATGATATAAAAAGTGCACGTCTAATGGGAGTTAACTCGACAGGAAATGGTCGCAGAGATACTTTTATGAGTGTCCCCTTTCCAAGAATGACAAACACATACATAGCAAACGGGTCTCACAACCCAGAGGATATTATAAAGTCCGTTAAGAACGGAATATATGTCTATGAAATGAGTAATGGAGAAGTCGATATCTCTTCCGGGGACTTTGTCATGAACACAACCCTCTGTTATCGAATTCGTAACGGAAAATTATGTGAGCCAATTAAAGGTGCCTCTGTAACTGGAAATGGTCCTGAAGTAATTAAAAACATTACTATGCTCGGAAACGACCTGCAAATAAACAATAACCGAGGAATCTGTTCCAAGTATAATCAGGACATTATGATAGGTTGCGGACAACCAACTATTTTGGTTAAAGGATTAACAATAGGCAGAATGAAATAAAAATTTCTTAGGGACATTAAAATGGATTATTCAAAAAAAGAGTTTCTCAAAACAACAAAACCTTTAGCAAAAAAAATAATGAATTATTGCATGAAAGAAGGTAAAACGTACGGAATAACAAACGCCTATCTGGAAATTTCAGTTAACAACGGCCGTACGAATTTTATAGAAAACGGAGAACTCTCAGGTTTTTCATCCGGTCTTTTGGCCGTAACTATTTTCAAGCTCTTTGCAGGCAAAAAAGTCGTTTCTTGCATAAAAAATTCTCTTGATTTTGAGGAAATAAAAGAATCCATAGATAAGAACATGAAGATTATACATCTGGCTCCCGAATTAGAAAATATAACATTCTTACCTCCTGAAAAAGTTTACAGAGGCAGAGGTGTTGATTTTCAACTCTACACTGACTTCTCGTATCCTCAAAGTGATCTTATAGATTATGCATGCCGTCTGGACAAAGAGCTTATATCCAATGATGGGATTAAAAGCGAAGTGTCCATAAAGAAAAAAGACTATCATACCATAGTTGCTTCTTCTAACGGCATATTCAGAACCGCACATGGCAAAGCTTATCACTCAGGGGTTTCAGTAACCGCAGAGGATGATAAAAGAAAAATGGAAAGCTATTACGACGGTGTAATTTCAGTTGATTTTAAAGACTTCCCCAATCCTGAATCATGGGCGAAAGAAATAGTAAAAGAAGCAAAAATGAAGCTAAAACCAATATTTCCTAAATCCGGAGAAACATCAATAGTTCTTAGTCCAGAAATAGCAGCAGATTTTTTTTCATCTGTTTTTGATGCAATAGACGGCACGGCGGTGTATGAAGGATCAACCTTCATGAAAGGGAAAATTGGAGAACAAGTCATGAACGAAGGCATTACAATAATTGATGACCCTCGTATAAAAAAATGTCTGGGATCACAATTCATGGATAATGCCGGAATTAAATCAGAGAAAATAGAATTTATAAAAAAAGGAATTCTTAAAAATTACAATATGGATTTGAAAGAAGCACGACAATTAGGGCTCGAACCTATAGGTAGAAACGAAGGAGGATACACAAACGTAAAAGTTATGCCTGGCAAAGTCTCTCCTGAAGAACTTATAAAAGACATAAAAAAAGGCATATATATCAAAGAATTATCTGACGGGATAATAGATGTAAATATTGGAACATACTCCTGCCCTGCTTCAGGGGTTATGATAGAAAAAGGAAAGATAACCACAAAAGCAGTGAACGGCTTCATCATGTCAGGGCAGCTTCAAGATATGTTTATGCGTGCAGTGTTGGCAAATGACACGCCAAAACATCCTAACTTGCGTGACAGCTTCTTAGCACCAACGACAAGAATTGATAAAATGATAGTATCTTCAAGAAGAAAGAAAGCTATTTCTTAGTTAAGCACTCAGATACGAAATCAAGACCGCGTTTAATCCCGAAATAGTCAATTCCGTGTCCAAGGTTGGGACGCATAATTGTTTCTATTTCAAAACCAGCATCTTCAAAGCCTTTTTCAATTTCGTTCAAATTAAACGGAGGAACGACATCATCGTCTTCACCGTGCATGGCAAGCACAGGCATTTTGACTATGCTAAGCCCTTTTAGACCATCCGCATCAACCAATAGCCCTGAATAAGAAACTATACCAGCACAAGCTTTTTTGCGGCGAGGCATTGTATAGTCAGCCATCATAGCTCCTTGAGAAAAACCAACTACTACCAAGTTTTTCTCTTCTATATTCCATTCTTTTAATTGCTCATCAATGTATTTATTTAATTTAGGAACAGCATCTTTAATACCCTCCATTGCTCTTGCATCTATTGAGCGTAAAGAGAACCATTGGTATCCCAGATCAAACTGCTCACAAATTTCTGGAGCGTTAGGAGAAACAAAAACAGTATCCGGCAAAGCTTCCTGCCAATCAGACCCTATTCCTATAAGATCATCTTTATTAGATCCATAACCATGCAAAAACATTACCATCGTTTTTGCATTACCTGATTTAGGTTTTATTATAGCACTCTCCATTTTTCATCTCTCCCTGATCTTTTATCAATTACAATTAACCCTAAATTATAAAAAATATCAATAGCATATAACAATTAACTAATTATTTACCCTAACAATATACTATGATTACATAAGAGTATTTATGTAGGACAAGTAGCATGACCTCTAAAGACAGCTCAGATAATAGTAATAATCAGAAAAGACGAGAATTTCTAAAGAAACACGGCTTTGAGTTATTTGATGGTAACAAGAGTAGTCATGAAGTATGGACAAATCCTAAATTTGAAGAACTGTCAAAAAAACACAATATAAAACTTCTTCGTGGTGAAGTACCTTGGTTGACAGTTTTACCTACAAACCTTACCCCTATTAAATGGCAAGAAATAAAAGAGCACGTAGAATGGTGCAGCGAGACAATTAAAAGCTTCAAAAATCAAATTAAAGATGAAGCCAATAATGCTAAATTGCTCAAAGAGATAAAAGAAAACGCCGCTACCATGAAAAAATGGAAGCACAGATCAAAAAGATCAAACAAACTTACTCAAAAATAATCTAATTATCTAGACTAAACATTGCCTATATGCTACTAAATTAGCTATGAAGATATTATTTATTACATCTACCAGATTAGGTGACGGCGTTATATCAACTGCCGCCTTGAATTATTTCGTTGATAAATATCCTGAATGTAAAATAACTGTTGCTTGCGGTTCTTTGGTAAAAGGTATTCATGAACAATTTTCAAATGTGGAAAAAGTTATAGTTCTTAAAAAAGAACCTTATAACAAACATTGGATAAAGCTTTGGCTAGAAGTTTATAAAATAAAATGGGATATAGTTGTAGATATCCGCAATAGTGCTGTGTCCCGTCTTATATTTGCAAAAAAGAAGTATATCTGGGGTAAGAACAATGTCAATAAACACAAGGTAGAACAAATAGCGGAATTTCTGGGAACATCAGAAAGGCTTTATCCTAAACTTGTTTTTAAACCTGAAGTTTTAGAAAAAGCAAAAAGATTTGTTAAAGATGGTGAAAGAGTTTTGGCAATAGGCCCTACCGCTAACTGGTATCCAAAAACGTGGCCTGCTGAAAATTTTATTGAGCTAATCAAAAAACTTGATGCCGAATATTCTTACGATAAAATTGCAATTATCACCGCACCCACTGAAGAAGAAGTCGGATATAAGGTCTTAAATTCTATACCTGAAAATAAACGCATAGATGTAATTGCAAAAGCATCTCCTGAATTAAGTGCGGCCATTATAAGCAGATGTTCCATATATATCGGCAATGACTCAGGTTTAATGCACTGTGCTGCAGCTACTGGTATCCCTACTCTGGGATTATTTGGTCCTACCAATTATAACAATTACGCACCTAGTGGAAAGCAAGCAGCTTATATTAGCACTCCTGAAGATTATAGAGATCTGCTTAAAACAATAACAGATTCGAAAAATTTGCCTTGTTTGATGGTAAGTTTAACAGTTGAGAGCGTTTTTCAAGCTGCCAAAAAACTTATAAAGTAAAAAAATAATTACCATCGTACGAAAACAAAATACCATCGTAGTAATTCATTTTACCCTTGTATGATAAGGTTATATAAAATTATCATTTTGTATATAAGTACCTTTTCTTTGACAAAACACTGATATAAGCTTTCATTATTAAATAAAATGTGAAAGGAAATGGCTATGCTTAATAATATTTCTTTAAAATGGAAAGGAATCCTCATTGTCCTATTTTGTCTATTAGGAATGGGTAGCTTGCAATATTTGTCTGCTATTCAAGCCCGCAGTGCGATGATTGAAGAAAAAAGAATAAAACTCGAAGAGATAGTAAAAACTTCTCTTGATATCATAGAACACGAAGCCACCTTGGCCGAAAAAGGTACTATTACGATCGATGAAGCAAAAGAAAGAGCAAAAGCCATTATTCGTAATATATTGTACAGCAAAAATAAAGACTACGTGTTCGTTTACGATTTTGACGGCACTTGCTTAGCGATGGGTGTAAAACCTGAGATGGAAGGCAAAAATCTTATGGGTGCCAAAGATTCTAATGGGGTTGCCTTTGTAGAAGAACTTATAAAAGCAGCCAAAGCTGATGGAGGATTCGTTAATTATATTTGGGAAAGAGATGGAAAAAATGTACCTAAATTATCATATGCCATGGGTTATAAGCCTTGGGGCTGGCTGATTGGTACAGGCGTATATATAGATGACGTAGACGAAGCTTTTTATAGAAATTTAAAAGAAGCCCTAATGAGCCTCTCAATAGTAATAATAATCGTGGGCGGCTTCACAACAATTGTAGTTAGAAGCATTATAAGCCCTATTCTTACGACATCAGAACAGATGACAAAAATTGCTAACAGGCAAGAAACTGTTATTACAGGAACTGATCGTCAAGATGAACTTGGAACTATGTCCAGAACCCTTCTCAATCTTAAAGAAAGTGTAGAAAAACAAAGTAAGCTTGAAGCTGAAATGGCACAGGCTGAGATTAAGAAGAGAGAAGAAAACAAGACAATGATGAACAACCTTGCCAATAATTTAGAAAAACAAGTCGGCACAATAGTTGTTAGTATTGAAAAAGCGATAGCAGATTTGCAAACTATGTCCACCACTTTGGCTTCGGCCTCTGAGGAAACAACAAGGCAAAGTAACTCAGTTGCTTCAGCCTCACAGCTTGCATCTGCAAACGTTCAAACAGTTGCGGCGGCATCAGAAGAACTTTCAGCCTCTATTAAAGAATTGGTTAGAAATATCTCTGATACTGCTGCAGCGACTAAAGTTTGTACAGAAACCGCAGAAATTTCTCAGAAATATCTTAAGGTTCTACAAGCTTCCGTTGATGAAATTGACGGCGTAATCCAGGCGATTAACGGGGTTGCTGCACAAACAAACCTTCTAGCTCTTAATGCCACAATCGAAGCAGCAAGAGCCGGAGACGCAGGTAAAGGTTTCGCTGTTGTGGCAAACGAAGTTAAAACTCTCGCCGGAGCTACAAATAAAATGACTGAGGAAATCGCTAAGAAGATTAACGATATTAAATCCAGCTCAGGTGATACTATAAGAAGTATGCAAGATATTATGAAGCAAATCGAATCCGTGGACGAACGTACGACCAGCATTTCATCAGCGGTTGAGCAACAAAATGCATCAACAGCTGAAATTAGCAGAAGTGCTCAAGAAGCGTCTTCATGTACTAACGAAGTATATAATAGTATTGGACAAGTTCAACTTGCAGCTAAGGATACAGCGTTATCTACAGAGCAGTTAAAACAAGCGTCCGATAGCCTTGTTAATCAGGCCTCTTCTCTTAAATCAGCTATAGGTGCATTTATAAAAGAGGTTCGCACTGCTTGATAAAAAAACTTGATATTAATTAAGAATGCGGGTGAGTAATATCACCCGCATTTTTTTAAAGTAAAATAATACCCAACACACAAAAGTATGCTAAAATTTCATCTTCTTATTAAACGAAGAGCGAAAGGAAATGGCTATGCTTAATAATATTTCTCTAAAATGGAAAGGAATCTTAATTATATTATTTTGTCTATTAGGAATGGGTACTCTTGAATATCTATCTGCCCTCCAAACAAAAGACACAATGCTTGAAGAGAAAAAAATTAAAATCCAAGAAATAGTAAAAACATCGCTTGATGTAGTAACACAAGCAGCCAACTTAGCTAAAACTGGTGCTATTACAGAAGATGAAGCGAAAGAAAGAGCAAAAGCTGCTATTCGCTCAATAGTGTACAATCAAAATAATGACTACGTATTCGTTTACGACTTTGACGGAACTTGTTTGGTTACTGGTGTGAAACCTGAGATGGAAGGTAAAAACATTCTTGGTGCAAAAGATTCAAACGGAATGCCCTTTGTTGCTCAAATCATAGAAGTGGCTAAAGGTGAAGGTGGTTTTGTCAATTATATGTGGGATAGAAAAGGTATAAATACTCCTAAAATATCCTACGCTATGGGTTACAAACCATGGAATTGGCTAATTGGTACAGGAATATATATAGATGACGTAGAAAATGCTTTCTATAGCAATTTAGAAAAAGCATTAATGAATTTAAGTATAGTAATCATCATCGTTGGTGGTTTCACTATAGTTGTAGTTAGAAGCATTATAAATCCTATTCTACTAACATCAGAGCAGATGAAAAAAATTACAAAAAAAGAAAATGTAGAGATTACAGGAACCGATCGTCAAGATGAGTTGGGTGCTATGTCCAGAACTCTACTAGAGATGAAAGATAGTATTGATAAGCAAAACAGAATGGAAGCTGAGCTATCATTAGTTGAATCTCGAAAAAGAGAAGAAAATAGAATAACAATGAACAATCTTGCCAATAGCTTGGAAAATCAAGTCGGCACAATTGTTGTTAGTATTGAAAAAGCGATAGCAGATTTACAAACTATGTCCACCACTTTAGCTTCAGCCTCTGAGGAAACAACAAGACAAAGTAACTCAGTTGCTTCAGCTTCACAACTAGCGTCTGCAAACGTTCAAACAGTCGCTGCTGCATCAGAAGAACTTTCAGCCTCTATTAAAGAACTTGTTAGAAATATCTCTGATACTGCTGCTGCAACCAAAGTTTGCACAGAAACCGCAAAAGTTTCTCAAAGTTATCTAAAGGTTTTACAAACTTCTGTTGATGAAATTGACGGCGTAATTCAGGCAATTAACGGAGTTGCTTCTCAAACAAATCTTCTAGCTCTTAATGCAACAATCGAAGCAGCAAGAGCTGGAGAAGCAGGTAAAGGTTTTGCGGTTGTAGCAAATGAGGTTAAAAACCTTGCAGGAGCTACAAATAAAATGACTGAGGAAATTGCTAAGAAGATTAACGATATCAAAACCAGTTCAAGCGATACTATAAAAAGTATGCAAGATATTATGAAACAAATTGCTGCTGTTGATGAACGTACAACCAGTATTTCAACAGCAGTTGAAGAGCAAAACGCATCAACACTTGAAATTAGCCGAAGTGCTCAAGAAGCGTCTTCATGTACTAACGAAGTTTTCAATAGTATAGGGCAAGTTCAAATCGCCTCTAAGGATACAGCTTTATCCACAGACCAATTAAAACAGGCCTCAGAGGATCTGGCGAGTCAGGCTTCTTACCTGAAAATGGCAATTGCAACCTTCATTAAGGAAGTTCGCACAACTTAGTAAACAATCTATACAGTGATTAGAAAGCGGGTGACCGCCCTCACCTGCTTTTTTTTGTAAAATAACCATGCATTTGTATAACGTTTTTTGTGTTTACACAAATGTATGCTATAAAACTTAGGTATTTAACAATAGCACGAAGATTGAAGGGAACATCTATGCTTAGCAATATCTCCATTAAATGGAAGGGAATTTTGATAGTTTTACTGTGTCTATTGGGAATCGGCACGCAAGAATATCTATCTATAAATAACGCCCGAGAAATAATGATAGAAGAAAAAAAAGTTAAGCTTAAAGAAGTTGTAAAATTTGCTATTGATAACGTTACTTACTTTGCAAATCTAGCTGAAAGACAACTCATAACTGAAGACGCCGCTAAAGAACAAGCCAAAGAAATGCTTCGCCACATAAGATACACCGATAATAATGACTATATATTTGTATATGATTTTAACGGCAACAATCTTGTTACTGGTACAAAAACAGAGTTGGAAGGTAAAAACCTTATAGATTTAAAAGATAAAAATGGCGTAGCCTTGATAGCAGAACTTATAAATGCTGCAAAGATAGATGGCGGGTTTGTGAATTATATCTGGGAAAGAAATGGAAAAGATACGCCTAAACTATCTTACTCCATGGGTTATAAACCTTGGAGCTGGATGATAGGCACTGGTGTATATATAGATGATATAGACCAAGCATTTTATAATAACCTTCAAAAAGCACTAATAAATTTAGGTATATTAATAATTATCATAGGAGGTTTTACAGCTCTTGTAGTCAGAAACATTATCAACCCTATTCTATTGACATCAGAACAGATGACAAAAATTTCCAATAAAGAAAAGACAGTAATCACAGGAACTGATCGTGAAGATGAGCTAGGAACCATGTCTAGAACTCTTCTCAATTTACAAGAAAGTATAGAAAAGCAAAGTAAGCTTGAAGCTGAAATGTCGATCACTGAACTACGTAAAAGAGAAGAGAATAAATCAGCTATGAATAACCTCGCAAACCTTTTGGATAAACAGGTTGGCAGTATAGTTACAATTATTGAACAAACAGCAGAAGATTTGCAAAATATATCTAATACATTAACATCTACATCTGAAAAAACATCTCATCAGAGTTATACGGTTGCTAAGGCTTCACAGCTTGCTTCTGCAAATGTTCAAACGGTTGCAGCAGCATCAGAAGAGCTTTCAGCCTCGATTCAGGATTTGGTTAAAAACATATCTGATACTGCCACTGCTACAAGAAAATGTACGAAATCAGCACAGATTTCACAAAACTACCTGAAAGTTTTACAAGTTTCAGTTGATGAAATTGATAGCGTAATACAATCTATCAACGGAGTTGCATCTCAAACAAATTTGCTAGCTCTTAATGCCACAATCGAGGCCGCAAGAGCCGGAGAAATGGGCAAGGGTTTTGCTGTTGTGGCAAACGAAGTTAAAACATTATCTAGTGCAACCAACAAAATGACAGAAGAAATAGCTAAAAAGATTAGTGACATTAAAATAAGCGCTAGCGATACTATAATAAGCATGCAAGATATTATGAAGCAGATTGAGTCTGTTGATGAACGCACAACCAGTATCTCTTCCGCAATTGAGGAGCAAAACGCTTCAACTGCAGAAATTAGCCGCAGTGCTCAAGAAGCATCTTCCTGCACCAGCGATGTTTATAACAGTATAGGAGAAGTGCAACTTGCCGCTAAGGATACAGCGTTATCTACAGAACAGTTGAAAAATGCCGCAGATAGCTTAAGTGAGCAATCAACTGCACTCCAAATGGCAATTGCAACCTTTATTAGTGAAGTTCGCACATCTTAAATTATTTTGAATATAAAAAAACAGGCGAGTAACCCTCGCCTGTTTTTTTTATCTGATCTTCTATTGCTCTCCATTATATTTGAAGTATTGAAGACCTTTATTATTCTTAATTTCTATTTCCTCCGGCAAAACCATTCTTCCTGTTTCGCGGTAGTACTGAGTTTTCTTATAATTTTGACGTGAATCTAACTCAACATCGTATTGCAGATATTTAACGCGTTCCCAGCCCTTTGAACGCATGCAACTTTCAAAATCATAATAATCAGTATGAGCAACAGTCATATCGCCCAATCTTCTAGGAGTATCGTAGTAATCTAAATCACCCGATTTTTTCAAAGCTTCATGATATTCATTATGAGTATCTGGCGGAGTAGTACCGCGTATAGCTTCCAACTTAACCAATTCTTCAATTTCAACTACGCAATGAGAAATATTCTCGTCAAGAATTTGCTGAGCCTTAGGACCTTTCATATAAAGTCCGGATTCACCATCAACTCTTTGCCAATATACTTGAGCAAGCGTAGGCTCTCTCAAACAACCAGTTAAGGCAAAAACAGTAGTTAAAAGGCTAATGTATTTGGTATATTTCATATAATTAAGTCTAACTCCCCTAATTCCAAAGATTAAACTATTTTTGTAATAAAAAAAACACTCTTTATATGTTTATTGCTTTTTTTCGCTCCACCAGGTTTCTTGAACAATTCCATAAGTCGGGGTAATTGAAGGCCTTTTTATATTAACGTCCCTTGCCACCAAATCTTTACCTAAATAATAGAGGGGTACAAAGTAATAACCTTGCATTATAACCCTATCCAAAGCCTTAGAGCTTGCCACCAGTGAAGGTCTATCATCAGAATGAGCTATGCTGGCAGCTATAGCATCAACAGCCTTGTTTCTGACGCCTGCATAGTTGCGGCTACCATTGTTATCAGCCGCTGCCGACCCCCAATAATTAACCTGCTCATTCCCCGGAGAAAGAGAATTTATCCACTGATAAACCACCATATCGTAATCAAAGCTTTCAAGCCTACCCACAAACTGGGCTGAATCCACTGATCTTGTATTAACTTCTATTCCTATTTGATCTAATGAACGCACAAAAGCCAAAACCACCTTTTCATCATTAGGGTCATTTACCAAAATTTCAAAGCTAAACCGCTTACCTGTTTTCTCATTAACCAGCTTTTGATCTTTATAAACCCAACCTGCATCTTTTAATAAAGCAACAGCTTCCCTTTTATTACTACGCAAATCATTTGTTGGAGCTTTCCAAGCGTCGCCGAATATTTCAGAAGGCAAAACATCTTTATAAGGCTCTAACATTTTTAACTCTTCAGGAGTCGGGGAACCTGTAGCTGCAAGCTCAGAGTTAGAAAACACGCTTTCAACCCTTTTAAATTCACCGAAAAAGAAGTTTTTGTTCACCCAATCAAAGTCGAACATCAAACCTAATGCTTTACGAACTTTTTTATCGGCAAATAACTCTCTACGGGTATTGAATATCATAGCTTTGAGCCATTCCGGGCGATGATGCTCTATTTCTTCTTTGACAACCTTACCTTCGGAAAGATTTTTAAAATCATAAGATTTATTCCACTTACTTATATCGTATTCCTGCCTTATATCGTAATCCCCTGCTTTGAATGATTGCAGAGAGATATTGTCATCACGATAATAGTTATAAATAATAGTATCGAAATTATATCTACCCTTGTTAACAGGGTGATCTTTCGCCCAATAATCCTCAACACGTTGATAAGAGATTTTTCTGCCCGGTTCTAATTCTTTAATCTTATAAGGCCCGCTGCATAAAGGGATTTCTAAAGTTGTTTTGGATATATCGTGATTTTGCCAGTAATGTTTAGGCAGCACCTCCATCATTGCCAATATAAGCACCGACTCTTTATCGTATCCTTCCCCGAATGTGAATTTAATGTCACGGTCTGAAATAATTTGAACATCTTTTACAAGCCCGTAAACCCTACGTCTAACGGGATGACCATGCTTGCGATACATTTCATAGCTGAATTTAACATCTTCGGTGGTCATTGGCTTGCCGTCATGGAATTGAGCTTTTTCATCTAAATGAAAAATAATCCAAGACCTATCATCAGCCACCTCTATGGACTTTGCAACCAAGCCGTAAAGGGTAAAAGGCTCATCCCACGCACGCTGCATTAATCTGTCATTAAGATACTGTAGTCCTTCAGCGGAATTACCAAACACAACCAATGAATTTATATTATCGAAGGAACCTGTCTTGGAAAGTTTTACTTCCCCTCTTTTAGGAGCATCAGGGTTGGCGTATCCTATATATTGGTAATCAGCGGGATAAAGCGGTTTACCATGCATAGCTATAGCATGAAGTTTTTCAGATGCCCCCGCAAATTCGGGATAGAACAATAAAATCGCTAAAAGGCAATACCTGAACAACTTCATAACTAGATAAGACCCTTATCCTCTAAAATTTTTAATAGAGATCTCTGCGGCCTTGCACCAATTTGTGAAACAACTTCACCCGCAACTACTGAGGCAATCTCTCCGCATTTTCTTAAATCCATACCTTTAATATAACCATAAAGGAATCCTGCAGCATAAGAATCCCCTGCTCCGGTCGTATCAACCACCTTACCCTTATTGGTTTGAGGTTCTATTTCAAGATATTCAGAATGACTAGCAATAACCGAACCTTTAGCTCCTCTAGTAATAACCAAGATATCGTAATGCGGCATTTTAGTAGGAATTTTATCAGTATTGTACAAAGCCTTTATTTCTTCTTCATTTGCAAAAAGAATATCGACATAATTTTCCACCAAATCCAAAAACTCTTCACGGTGTCTTTTAACGCAGAACGGATCAGAAAGAGAAAGGGCTATCTTTTTGCCTACTCTATGAGCAATCTCCGCCGTATATTTAAAAGCCTTTTTTGCTTCTTCCTTATCAAACAAATAACCCTCAAGATAAGTTATTGAAGCACTTTTTATTAGATCCTCATCAACATCCAAGGCGGTTATATAGCTACTCGCACCCAAATAGGTACACATAGTACGGTCAGCATCAGGCGTTACCATTACCATGCATCTTGAAGTCGAAACTTCCTTTTCTTTCAAAAGAGGTTTGGTTTTATAAACCGTACCGGCTGAACGCATTTCTTTAGTAAAGGTATCACCCAACTTATCATCAGAGATTTTACCAATATATCCGGTTTTAATATTCAACTGACTAAGTGAGAATATTGTATTAGCAACTGATCCTCCTGATATTTCCTTTTTAGGTTTTATTTGACCATATATTTTTTCAGCATCAGCCTCGGAAATAAGAGTCATAATGCCTTTTTCAATGTTATTTTCTTTAAGAAAATTTTCATCAACATTGGCGAAAACATCTACTATCGCGTTACCTATTCCAACTATATCCAGCTCTTCTTTGCTCATAATAAACCCTCTTTATAATTTAAAAATTTACCAAATAAAAATATATTAGATAGGCAGGTGCAAGACAACCTTTAATCCGCCTCTTTTACTGTCATCAAGAACAATCTCTCCGCCATGCCCGTTTATTATATCCTGAGCTATAGAAAGCCCTAATCCTATACCGCCAGTTTTTGTATTGCGGGATTTTTCCAATCTGTAGAAAGGTTTAAAAACATCCTCTCTGCGTTCTTTAGGAATACCGGGACCATTATCCTCAATAATAATTTCTAGAATATCTTTGTCTTTTTTAGAAAACTCAATCCATGTCTTACCCGCGTATTTACAAGAGTTGCCAATTATATTTCCAATAGCTCTTTCCATAGCCAACGGCCTTATATTAAGCATAAAATCTTTATTGAAATTATGCTCAAGTTCATGACCTTCTCTTTTAGACTTAGAGATAATTCTATCTAAAATATTTCTGATGCTAACGCTTTCTGTTTCCTCATCACCATCACCTCTGGCAAAAGCTAAGTATCCCTCAAGCATATTCTCCATTTCTTGAATATCTTGCAAAAAATGTTCTACATCAGGTAAATCTTTCATCATTGCTAATTGCAATTTCATGCGGGTAATTGGGGTTTTCAAATCATGTGAAACTCCGGCGAGCATGGCAGTACGCTGCTCTATCTGTTTCTTAATGCGACCTCTCATTTCAAGAAAAGCCCGTGATGCTTGCCTCACTTCGCTTGCACCTTCGACCTTGAAATTGTGAATATCTTGACCTTTCCCTAATTTTTCAGCTGCAACAGCTAATCTTCTTATAGGCCTCAGCTGATTTTTCATGAACAAAATTGCGACCGCCATTAGAAAAACCGAAGTACCTATAAGCCAAAGTATAAATATATGGGTTGCAGGGCTGGTAATGCGTTTGCGAGAACAACTATAAGTAATAACTTTATTGTTTTCTAAAAGAATATTTACTTCAAAAGATCCAGCATCAGGAAAGGTTATAATATTGAAGGGAGCCTTAAGTTTTTTATCCAATTTTTCGCGTAACTTTTCTTCTATACGCTTCCAAACAAAGCTTATAGGACGGTTTTTAGATTTATCTACTGTTTTATACTTATTAAATGAAATGGTTATCGCTAGATCATCTTTTGCTGCATTTATAATGTTCTGCAAGGCAACTTTATCATCACCCGCATGATTTATCTGCTCATTAATCCCATATATTTCACCGGAAATTGAAAAAGCTAGTTTATCTACCAAATTGTCCCAAGGACGTTCAAGAAATATATAACCAACTATAAGTTGCATCAACAAAACAGGCACAACGATAATGGCTAATGATCTGCCATATAATGTCTTTGGAAAAATTGCGTTTTTTATAGTTTTAAAAATTTGTTTCATCTAATCAACCCTCAAAACATATCCTCTGCCACGGATAGTCTGGATATATTTAGGCATTTTAGAATCTTCCTCAACCTTTTTCCGCAACCTTGTTACCTGCACGTCTATAGTTCGTTCAGACGCGTCAATACCGCATGAAATCGCCAATTCTTCACGACTTATTATTTCACCGTTTTTACTGAAAAGAGCTTTCAGCAGCGTGGATTCGACTTGTGTAAGAGGCAATCTGCTGCCGTCTTTATTAACAAGCTCACCCCTCTCGGTATCAAACTTAAATTCTCCGAGATAATAATTTTTGCTTTTACCCGCACTGTCACGTGGGATTGTTCTTTTTAAAATAGCATTAATTCTCAACAACAGCTCTTTAGGCTCAAAAGGCTTAGGCAGATAATCATCCGCCCCAGCTTCAAGACCTTTGATACGGTCGCCAATATCACCTAATGCCGTTAATAAAATAATTGGAGTTGCTAGTTTCTCGCTCTTCAAACTCTGAGTTAAAGAAACGCCGTCTTCACCAGGCATCATTACGTCCATGACTATTAAATCAAAGTCCAGATGCTTGAGTTTTTCCCTCGCATCTAAAGCGTTCTCTGCTGTAACAACAAGAAAACCGTTTTCTTCCAAAAACTTAAAAAGCAATAAACGTAGACGCTCATCATCATCAATGACGAGTATGTGATTACTACTTGCTAGTTTAGAAATATCTTCGATTTTCATAGTCACCTAAGTTTTTTTTGCCCGACAGCCATAAGCTATAAATATAATAATAAACTAGCTATAACTATAACAATAAAAAACAGGACTACCAATCTATAAGCTCCAGATAATACATTTTATCCGGAGCTTAAATAAATTAAGGGTTACTGGTGAGTTTTGAGAGCTTTTTGCACTTCAAAAACTTTGTTGTTTGTTTTTACCAAAGCTCTATAATATTCCATAACAAATACTCTTAGAGCAGCAGTAAACGAAGCCTCTGCACTTTTGAGATCATCAACAGCTCCACAAATATCATGCACTGTGCAACCTTCCATTACGGCGATTTCATTAAGAGCTACCCACATTTCAGGTTCTAGTCTCACGCTTGTGCGACGATCATGAATGCGAACATTCTTGCTCTGCAATGATCCATTAATTCTATAAGGCACGAAATCCTTATTAGCGAATTCTGTAGTAGCTGGTGTAGCCTTTTCTTCCATAGTGTTTAACTGCTCCATTAAAAAACTGGTGTTCATGTTAGTTCTCCTTGCAACTTTAAATTGTTCACAACCCAAAAGATACACAAGTTTGTGCAACTGTAAATAGTATTTTTATACCTTTTGTCAGAATACAATAATATCGTTTAGCAAATAAGCAGGACTACCGTTGTATAGTTTAAGCAATATTAGAAATATAATCAATATTATGCTAGATTTTCGGCCATGAGATTTGCAAAATTTAATTTTTTTTGGGGAAACCTAAATAATAGTCAAGAAACCGCACTTGTTAGCACAAAACAGTGCGATATGCCTGGGTGTGCGAATCGGGGAGAGTACAAAGCCCCAAAATCACGGTATAATTTGAAGGACTATTATTGGTTCTGCCTTAAGCACGTCCAAGAATATAATAGTAACTGGGACTACTTTAAAGGAATGTCAGCTGAAGAGATTGAAAACCACGTAGCACAGAACATTGTGGGGGATCGCCCGACTTGGCGTGCATCTGAAGCAGGCATTAATGCTGAAAACATAAAACAAAAGATATATAAAACGTTCCGAGAGAAAGACAACGTCTTTCAAAATTTCACTTTTACCGGAGAAAATTTAAGCGACAAAGACAACCCTGAAAGAGAATTTGATATTAACGCAATGCCTAATACCGCTATTGAGGCTTTGAAGGTAATGGATTTGTATCCACCTGTAGCATGGGAAGATATAAGATCCAGATATAAAAAACTAGCTAAACAACATCACCCTGACAAAAACAAAGGCTGTCAAAAAGCGGAAGAAAAATTAAAACAGATAAACCTCGCCTACTCCATACTTAAAATCAACCATCAAAAATATAAAGGTTAGTGCGTTCTCATCTTTTTCACGTAAAAGTGCAAACCGTATACAATCCAGTAATAAATAAAGAGCGAAATCGCGGAGGTTATTAGAAACGCCGTTCTTTCACATCGAGGAAAGATGCACACTATCATCTCAGAATTCTCAGTAAATATTTTCAGGAATAATACATAAATTTTTTGCGGAAAATAGGTGGAGACCACAAATGGAACTGTCCCCAATACTATGCTCATAAGCCAATGAATAGAAGCAATCAACAATGTATTGGTCATTCTGATACGCATAGGTTTCATAAACTTGTTTCCCCTTAAAATTCAAAGAGCTCTATTGTAAGATAGCTTAATAAATGGCAATATACAACAGAGTTATAGCTATTTGAATTTACGTTTAAGGACAAAAAATGTCAGAAAAAAATCGCATATATAAGCCAAAACAAATAAGCGGATTTCCGGAGCTTCTACCCGAATATCGTTATGTGGAACTTGAATGGCTGGATAAAATCCGCAAAACATTTGAAAGTTATGGTTTTTGTTCTATAGAAACCCCAGCGGTTGAAGAAGTTGATGCTATTCTCGCAAAGGGCGGCGATACCGAAAAAGAAATCTATACTTTAACTAGACTTCAGGAAGATGAAGATAGTGCAAAGGAAGCAAGGCTTGCCCTGCACTTTGACTTAACCGTTCCAATGGCTCGTTATGTTGCCCAACACTTTAATGACCTAGTGTTTCCTTTTAAAAGATACCAGATACAAAAAGTATGGCGTGGTGAGAGAGCACAAAAAGGCCGTGCTAGAGAATTTTATCAAGCTGACATAGACGTTATTAATATAGACGGCTTACCTTTACACTTTGATGCTGAAATGCCCTCAGTTATGTATGAAGTTTATCAGGCATTAAATATCCCTCCTGTAGAGATACATATAAGTAACCGTAAAATAATATGTGGTTATCTTGAAGGGTTAGGAATAAAAGATATAACTCCTGTTACACATATATTAGATAAGTTAGATAAGATTGGCGAAGATGGTGTAATTAAATCTTTAGTTGAAGAATGCAAGCTAACATCCGAATTAGCAACGAAAGCTATTCAACTTAGCCGTATAAAAACAGACAATATAGACTTTGTTGAAATGGTAAAATCCCAGAATGTTAAAAACGAAACACTGACGCAAGGTCTTGATGAATTATCTTTTGTTGTTAAAAACTTATCTCACTTACCTAAAGGTGCATTTAAAGCAGATCTATCGATAATACGTGGGTTAGACTATTACACAGGAACAGTGCTTGAAACAAAATTCAGAGATTTAGAATACTCTTCAATAGGCGGCGGCGGAAGATACGACAATCTAGCCGGAACATTCATAAACCAAAAACTTCCAGGTATAGGAATATCTATAGGTGTTACAAGAATTTTTACAAAATTAATGGAAGAAGGTCTTATAACTCCGGGCAGAAAATCCCCTGCTGATATTTTAATAGTTTTACCTGATGAAGCTCAGCGTGACGTGGTTAACGAAACAGCAAGAAAGCTAAGGAATCAAGGGTATAACGTTGAAACTTACCACAATGATACCAAGATAAAAAAACAACTAGCCTATGCGGAGAAAAAAGGGATACCTTATGTATGGTTCCCTCCTTTCTCGGAATGTCCAAGGCATGAAGTGAAAAATATGTTGACTGGAGAGCAAACAACTATAACTCCAGAAACCTTTAAGAAATAAAAACCATATACGGATAAGATTGGAGAAAACTTAAGATGAAAAATTCAAAAATTTATTTAGCGGCCACTTTGTTTTCTTTACTTACGTTTAACGCATCTACTGGTTATGCTGAAGAAACTAAACCATACCAATATGCAAACAACTATGCCGAATATAGCTTAACTTTACCTGAAGCTCCGCTTGCCAAAACACTTTGGGGGGACGTTGATAAAATTCCTTACCTTGATAACCCACCAAAAGCTGGTTTTGTGGGTGAATCCGCCACTTACATAACAACAGATCCTGAAACAGATGAAACTTTTGGCGTTGAAATAACTTTTTTAAAAGCTGATAAAGATTTTATAAACTCTCTTAATGAAGAAAAACTTATGGGCTTTATAGAAAGAGACCTTTCAGCCTATAAAAACATGGAAAATAAATCCAAAAAGTTTAAAGCTTCAGAAACAGACGGCACAAAACAAGGAAGTATAAGCGGAGTTATTATCAACACAGAAAACAAGCCAATATTCCGTGCCGAGCATTTTTTGACAGGCTCTGCTTCAATAATGGTTATAAAAGTTAGATACAATTTAGAAAATAAGAAAATGAATGAGTATTATAAAACTTTAGTAAGCAGTATCAAATATTTGCCTTTATAAATTTATCTACTTTCTCAATTATCGAATAAAAACCATTACGACGGTTCGGAGTTAAGTGTTCATCTAAACCTGTTGATATAAATATTTCTTTTATATCGATATTTTTAGCTTCACTTAAAGATTTACCATTGAAAGCTGAAATAACTATAGCAACTAGCCCCCTTACTATCCGGGCATCACTATCCGCTTTTAATTCTATACAACCATTATCATCTTTTTTGATGGTCAACCAAACTTTACTGACACAGCCCTTAACTTCGTTCTGTTCCGTTTTAAAATTATCGTCAGTTAAAGGAAGCTTCTTTCCCAAATCTATCAGATAGGCGTATTTATCTTCCCAATTATCAAATACCCCAAAATTTTCAACTATTTCTATAATATCCATAATCTCATGACTTCCATCATTTTTTTAACTTTGAACTGCACTAAAATAACAATAATATTGTTATTAAGAGTTGGCAATTCTCTATACCTGTTCTATTGTATGATTGTGGGAAACAAATGCCAATAAGTAAAAAGAAGGAAAAATTTTATAATGACTACTAAAGGCACAGGGGATTCATCTAAGACCAATACTCTTTACTGCTCTTTCTGCGGCAAAAGCCAGCATGAAGTAAGAAAGCTAATAGCAGGTCCTAACGTATTTATTTGTAACGAGTGCGTTGAACTTTGCATGGATATTATACAGGAAGAAGATAAAACTCAACTTGTTAAAGGTGGAACTGACGGCAGGAAAATCCCTACTCCTAAAGAAATTAAAAGAATTTTGGACGATTACGTGATCGGTCAGGATCGTGCGAAAAAGCACATGTCGGTTGCTGTTTACAACCACTACAAACGCATTGAAGAAAATCACAAAAAAGGTGATATTGAAATCGCGAAATCTAACGTTCTGCTTGTGGGTCCTACTGGTACTGGTAAAACCCTACTCGCTCAAACATTGGCAAGAATTATTGACGTTCCTTTTACAATTACTGATGCTACAACGCTTACAGAAGCAGGCTACGTTGGTGAAGACGTTGAAAACATCGTGCAAAAAGTATTGCAGAACTGTGACTATAACGTTGAGAAAACTCAGCACGGTATCGTTTATATCGATGAAGTTGATAAAATTGGTCGCAAATCCGACAATCCTTCAATCACTCGTGACGTTTCAGGCGAAGGCGTGCAACAAGCTCTCTTGAAGTTGATGGAAGGCACAATCGCTGCCGTTCCTCCTCAAGGCGGACGTAAACACCCTCAACAGGAATTCTTGCAAGTTGATACTACAAATATGTTGTTTATATGCGGCGGTGCTTTTTCTGGACTAGAAAAAATTATTTCTGCTCGCAGTGAGAAAACATCTATAGGTTTCGGTGCTAAAGTTAAAGCCGCCGATGATAGACGCGAAGGCGACATTTTAAAAGATGTTCAACCTGAAGATATGGTTAAATACGGCCTTATACCTGAATTTGTAGGACGTTTGCCAGTTATCGCTACTTTGACTGATCTAGACGAAGAAGCTTTGGTACAAATTTTGACAGAGCCTAAAAACGCTTTGGTAAAACAATATAAACGCCTATTCGAAATGGAAAACATAGAGCTTACATTTGAAAAAGACGCTTTGGTTGAGATAGCTAAAAAAGCTATCGAACGTAAAGTGGGTGCTCGTGGTTTACGTTCAATAGTTGAAATTATATTGAACGAAACTATGTTTGAAGCTCCTGGAACAGAAGGTTTGCTTGAGGTTGTTGTTACGGCTGAAACCGTGAAGGAAAACATTCCGCCTAAACTTATATTTGCTGATGAAAAATCAAAAGGCAAAGCTAAGGAAAAGCCCCTGAAGAAAAAGGGCAAAAAAGATGATGGCGTAGAAACAACAGAAAACGAAACTGAAAACGAAGCTGAAGTTTAAAAAAACTTAAAAATTATGTTTCGGAGACGGTTTGGGGTGCTTTGCAATGCAAAACCAAAGTCGTTCGTATCGCAATTTATATTCGGAAACAGCTAACGCATTAATCCCTTGCTGTGGCTTGCTTAAGGGCGAGATTTCTTGTGATGTCTGCATTATAGGTGCTGAAATCTCAGGCATCACTGCAGCTATGGAGCTTTCTCAAAGAGGCTTTAACGTTATTTTGATTGAAGCAAAAAAGATAATCCATTCGTCATTGGGACGAAATAGCGGAGAAGTAGCCCGAAGTTTTTCTCTCACCCCTAGCCTAATGGCAAAGCAATTCGGCCCGAATATCTCGGAGATCCTTTGTGCTATGAATATTGAAGGCAGCAATTTTATCTCATGGCTTATAAATAAAGACTCCATAAACTGCGATATGAAACTGGGGCAATTAACTACAACTATTCATGGGAAAACTCTTCCTTATCTGGATAAATACATAAATGAATGGGAAGAATTAGGCTGCGAAAACCTGCAAATTATAGACAGGGTTGAAATTAAAAATTTTATAAATAGCCGCAACTACGCAGGTGGAATTTATGACCCTCATAGCATTAACATTCACCCTCTCAACTATGCTTTGGGAGTTATAAAAGCGGCACAAGTGGCAGGTTGCAAAGTTTATGAGCAAACTGAAGCTCTATCAATTGAGCAAGGATATAAAATAAAGATAAACACCTCGGGTGGCGGAAAAATAATCGCTAAATTTGCCCTTCTCGCCGGAGATATAAGTTTAAATAACACCTATTTAGAATGCTTAAATAAATCAGCTCAAGTGAAAAACTTTACCTTGGCATCAGAACCTTTAGACGAGAACTTCATATCAGGCATATTTCCGCAAACCGATGTAACCGTTATAGACAGAGAAATTTTATCCTGTAGCCTATCAATCTTCCGCGACAAAAGGCTGTTGATTAATAATATAAACAATTCGTCAGATGAACTTAATTCCAAAATATCTAAAAACTTTCCTGAAACAAAGGGCAAAAAACTCGATTACTTCTGGACTAACAACCTATCTATCACATTCAACCGCTTGCCTAATATAGGAAAACTTGGTAATAATCTATTTTATGCCAACAGCTACGGAGAATATAATCTGGCAATAAAAACCTCTATGGGAAAGATTGTCGCAGAAGCAATAACAAAAACATCTGAAAGATTTGACTTTTTTAGTAAAATAAAACACACCTCTATGCCTCTGAGCGACTTTAATAAGAAAATTCTCTTCAATTTATATGATTTGTGGTTCAAAATAAGATAGTTTCTAAACAACGAAAAAAAGAAGGTTTCTAAAATGGCTTATGTAGTACCAGACAAATGTATCATGTGCAAATACACTGATTGTGTAGATGTCTGCCCGGTTGATTGTTTCTGTGAAGGTGAAAACACTCTAGTTATAAACCCTGATGAATGTATAGACTGCGGGGTTTGTGCTGCCGAATGTCCTATCAGTGCAATAGTAATGGACAGCGACCCTGAAGGTCAGGAATTTGCCGAAATGAACCGCCAATATTCTGATGGCAGATGGCCGGGCATTACCCGTAAAAAGCCAGCTATGCCCGAAGCTGAGAAGTATAAAAACGAAAAGAACAAAATAAACCTGCTAAGTGAGAAACCCGGCAAGGGAGATTAATTATTTCTTAACTAATAAACTATATTAATTAGTTATATATAGATTAAAACTAGCGGTTGAACTAATCATGAAACTATTTAGCAAACTTGATAAAACAAACATACTTACTCTTGGTATCTGCTCTATTTTGTTGATAAGTTGCATCCCCGTTGGTGATGAAGATATAAACACCGATTTATTTAAAAACAAAGAAGAGTTAATAATATCGAGTGAAAAATTAAGACAGGGTATGACCAAAGCCGAGGTTTTGAGCGAGCTTAAAATTCCAGTTGAGAAGTTTACACTTATGAATACTGAAGAATTACAAAGAAACGTATACGGCAACTCTTTAGTTCAAGGCACTCCCGAACAACTCGAAAGATTTAAAGAACTTCTTCTGCGCTACAAAGGCTACTACCTTCCTTACCGAGATCTTGAGAGTAAAGGATCGTTTGGTTTTGGAAAAATGAAGATAAATAAAAAAGGACATGATTTGAAATTGATTTTGATATTCGAAAATGGCCTTCTTCTTAAATCCTCAGTTGACGGATCTCAAGACGTCAACATGAATGAGGATAAATATATATGGAACACTATAATGGAAAAAGGCTCTTCGGCAGCATTTTAATCATTTTGACTACTTACCTATGTAGATTTCATCCATTTTACAGATATTCAAAAAAAGGGTAAAACCCTTGACAATCAAGCACTAAATTCGTAAATTTTATCTTGTCTTTGTTGCGAGTAACTTTGAAGATAGATCGGATGGATTATGAGTTTAACGCCTGAAGAACTGTCAGAAAAAATAAAAGAAGCTCGTGCAAAACAGGTGAAAAGACCTCTCAATGGTAGCTCCAGTAATGAAGATACCGGAATTGGTTCTCAAGCTTTAATGGCAGGTTTAGAAATTGTATCTGCTGTTTGTGTTGGTAGCTTTTTTGGCTATTGGGCGGATAAACTATTTGGTACTGCCCCCTTCGGCATGATTATCATGTTCTTTGCGGGTTTTGTTGCGGGCTTTATGAATGTGTATCGTTCGCAAATGGGTGTTGGTAAAAAATAAGGAATAGAAACTATTGCATAGTCCATTAGAGCAGTTTGTTATAAAGCCTCTCATACCTCTCGAAATAGCAGGTCTGGATCTGTCTTTCACTCAATCTGCCTTTTTTATGATTGCAGGACTTATAATTGCTTCAACCTTTATGACTGTTCTCTTTAAAAAAGCGACCATAGTTCCTAACCGTTGGCAAAATGTTCCAGAATTTTTCTATGAATTCATCTACGGAATGGTTTACGACCATGTAGGTGACAAAGCATCAAAATTCATGCCTTTTATTTTTACAGTGTTCATGACAGTGTTCATGGGCAATATGCTAGGTCTTTTACCTTACGCATTCACTTATACTAGCCATATAATAGTAACAGCAACTTTAGCCGCAATGGTGCTTACTATCATCACACTTATTGGCATTGTGCTGCACGGCTTTCATTTCTTCTCATTATTCTTGCCACACGGTATACCTTGGTTTGTAGCTCCACTTATTATAATGATTGAAGTCGTTTCATACCTATCCCGGATTATCAGCCTATCTGTGCGTTTATTTGCAAACATGGTCGCTGGTCATACCATGCTTAAAGTTTTTGCACTATTCAGCACTATGTTCGGAATAAGTATAGGTGTTTTTCCTATGCTTATAAATGTTGCATTTTATGGGCTTGAAACTTTAGTCGCTTTGATACAATCTTATGTGTTTACAATTCTTACCTGCATCTATTTGCGAGATGCAGTCAAACTTCACTAGACTAAAACGGTTTTAACTTTAAACAACAAGAAAAGGAAAGTAAAAAAAATGGATCCACAAACAGCAAAATTAGCTGCAGCAGTAATTTCACTGACTCCGCTTATTCCAGTATCATTGGCTTTGGGCTGGATATTTACAACCGCACTTAACGCCATGGCTCGTAACCCTTCGGTGGTTAACGATATCAAAGGCTCGACCTTGCTTTACTTCGCGTTCACTGAAGCAATCGGTCTATTTGCACTTGTTGTAACACTACTAATATTGTTCGTTGTTTAATGTTTGAATAAACTATGAGCGATAGTATTGGTTTTCCACAGTTAGATTTTGCTACTTATCCCAGCCAGGTATTCTGGCTGGTGATAACGTTTACTCTAATGTATTTCATGATGTCGAATGTTGTTCTGCCCCCTATTAAGGAGCTGATAGATAATCGTCACGCGAAAAGAAAAACTGATCTTGATAAAGCGGAAAAATGCAGTGATGAAACTCAAAAGATAAGAGAAGATTACGAAACAGCTTTAGAAAGTGCCCGTATAATGGCTGCTCAAACATTAATCTCTACTGAGAAGAAGATTAAAAAAGATAATGAGATTTCTCGGGAAGTTTTTACCTCACGTTTAGAAAATGAATTAAACGAAGCTGAAATAAGAATAAATGAAGTAAAAGAAAAAGCTTTAACATCAGTTGGTGATATGTCCGCTGAGATCGCAAAAGAAATGATTTACAGGGTTGCAAACATCAATATCAATCCTAAAGAAACTAAAAAAGTGGTGGATAATATAATGAACAAAGGAACAGATTAAAATGGATCCTAGTACCGCTACTGCCGCCGTTACAAATACAATCGCCACAACAACTGCTACTGCAGCTGTCGATACAACCTCAGCTACAGTTACTGAAGCAGTGGCTGAAACAGCTACTCATACATCTCTATTCTCTTTATCAGATGCAACAACATGGATACTTTTTTCATTCATAATATTTGCTTATATAATTTGGAGCAAAGCAGGAAAAACGATAGTAGAAAAAATTGACAGTAGAACTGCTCGTATCAAAAAAGAGCTAGAGGATGCTGAAAATTTAAGAAAAGAAGCTGAAAAAGTTTTAGAAGAATATAAATTGAAGCAATCTCAAATTATGCGTGAATCTGAAGATATAATTCAGAAAGCAAGAAACTATGCGGAATCTTTGAAACAGCAAGCTGAAGAAGAATCCAATCGTATAACCGCAGTAAGAGAACAAGCAATTAAAGAACGTATCAAAAGGGCGGAAAGTAACGCTATACAAGAAATCAACAATGAAACAGTTAGTCTAGCGACAAGAGCTGTTAAAAAGATTTTGGAAGAAACTATATCAAAAACTGATTCTACATTGATTGACGAAGCCATTAAACAACTACCCAAAGAGATATAATCACCATATTCTGTAAAAAAATATAAGAAAATACGCTGGACAATCGCGTATATTCCTTTAAACTCCCAAAATAAATCGTTTAAAATTACCATTATATTGAGAGATTATGACTAATAAATTGAAAGTGCCTGAAAAAAAGACTCCTAGTAAAAAGGCTACTACTAGCAAAAAAACAGTTACCAGCAAAAAAGAACCTACTGCAGCTACATCCAAAACGGATAAAGATGCCATTAAGCTATTGCAGGACTATATTCAAAAACTTCTTGAGGACAGCAAAGGCATCGATATATTAAATATCGACCTTAACGGTAAAACAGCTATTGCTGACTCAATGTTTATAGTTACAGGTACTTCCACCAGACACGTTTCTAGTATGGCTGAAAACCTGCAGGAAAAGCTTAAAGAAACCTTCGGCATATCTTGCTTATTAGAAGGTTTAGGAACAGCTGATTGGGTCATTGTTGACGCTTTTGACATCATTGTTCATATATTCCGCCCTGAAATTAGAGAAATCTACAACCTTGAAAAACTTTGGGGATCGGATTTTTCTACAGCGAATTACACCTTATACAAAAGATAAAACACGTTTATGAAAATAACTGTAATCGCCATAGGAAAACAAAAACAATCACCTTCTATGGATATGTGTAAAGAATACCTGAAACGCACGAAGTGGAAGGTATCTCTCAAAGAACTAGACTCCCCTAAAAACGCCACCAAAGACCGTGAAGCAGAGCTTATTTTAAAGGAATTGCCTCGCAATGCCTTCGTTATAGCCCTTGATGAACGTGGCGAGAGCTACGGAAGTCAAGAATTTACCCAAAAGATCTCCGAATGGCAAAATATTGCGGCAAATAACGAAATTTTCTTTCTTATAGGCGGTGCCGATGGATTTAATTTTAGTATTAGAGAAAGAGCGAATTTTTTGCTATCATTTGGAAAACAAACATGGCCCCATATGCTTGTTCGAGTAATGTTGCTCGAGCAATTATACAGGGCTCAACAAATATCTGAGGGTCATCCTTATCACAGGCAATAGTTAAGTAATGAAAAGAAAAGTTAGGATTATATTTGCAGTTTTCTCGTTGTTGATAACCTTCAGCGTCTTATTGCCTTTAATGTCTTCTGTATCGTATGCAGAAACAGCGGCGGAGCTTAAACAAAAACTTAATAAAAAAGAAGCCGAACATAAAAAGATTTCTCTTAAAGCACAAAACTTAGACAACGAAGTTAAGGGCTTAAAAAAAGATTTAGTTTCACTTTCAAAAAACCTTCAATTTCGTGAAGCAGATTTATTGCAAACAGAAGAAAATTTAAAAGAACTTCGTAAGAAGAAACAAGCCTATATTGAAAGCATCTACCAAGAACACCAATCTATGGGTGGCGTAGTTTCAGCGGCAAGAAAATATTCTCGCAACCCTATCCTTTCGTTATTTGCACAGAAAGATCCTGTAGATGCGGCCAGAAGCCTCTCTATTATTAAATCGGTTATCCCTACAATCAATCAAAAAGCGAATTTTTCAAGAACTCAATTGGTTGAACTTGAAGAAGTAGAAAAAAATATCGAAAAACAAATTTCTTCCCAAAGATTACAGCAGATCAAACTTGACGTGCAAAAACAAAAATTGGCTACCTTGGTTGAAAAAAGAAAAAATATGTATGAAGAAACTCAAGCCCAAAGTGATGAGTATAAAAAAGAAGTGGCTGATTTAAGAATACAGTCCAAAAATCTAGAAGAACTGGTTAAGAACATCGAAACCAAAACCCATAAAGCTCCTAAGGTTGTAACCTCATCTGAAGATGATAATGGAATGTTTATGCCAGTTGAAGGTGCTGTCCGCACTAAATTCGGAGAGAAAGATGATATGGGTGCCGAAAGCCAAGGCCTGACCTTTATTACCCTCTCAGGTGCACGAGTTGTCACCCCGCTTTCAGGCATAGTTAAATTTGCAGGCTCATTCCAAAACTATAAGAGCCTGCTGATTATTGAACACCCTAAAGGCTATCATAGCCTTATATCAGGGTTGGATCGCATAGACACTATTGTCGGAGCAAATCTAGCAGCGGGTGAGCCTGTAGGTATCACTAGCGAGCGTCTAGACTCTCCTCGCGTATATTACGAATTAAGAAAAGGCGGCAAGCCTGTTAATCCACAAAAAATTCTTGCAGCACAAGGAAAGAGCTAAATGAAACTTATAAATAATAATAAAACATCTATAAAAACTTTAATAATCGCAGCAACAGTTATCTGTGTAACGACTGCATCAACCGTAGTTTTTGCTGAAGACGATAAAGAAAAAGCCGTGAAGCAAAACAGTGTTTCTGACACCTATAAAGCTCTTAACCTTTTCGGTGATATTTTTGAAAGAACTCGTGCGAATTACGTTGAGGAAGTTGAAGATAAAAAGCTTATCGAATACGCTCTAAACGGTATGCTTTCAAGTCTAGATCCTCACTCTGGCTACATGAATTCTGAAGAAGCTGAAAGTATGAACATCCAAAACAAAGGTGAATTCGGTGGTCTTGGCATAGAAGTAACAATGGATAGCGGCGTTGTTAAAGTAGTATCCCCTATTGATGACACCCCTGCGGCTAAAGCCGGTGTACAATCAGGTGACCTTATAGTTGAAATAGACAATGCTCAAGTAATGGGTATGACACTTACTGAAGCTGTTGATAAGATGCGCGGCAAAGTCGGTTCTGAAATCTTGTTGACCGTTATACGCAAAGGTGCAAAAGAACCTCTTAAATTCAAAATAGTAAGAGACACCATTAAAATCCAATCAGTTAAAAGTCAACTGTTTAGCAAAAATGTTGGCTATATAAGGGTTACCGCATTTAACGAACAAACCTACCCTGGTTTAAGAAAAGCTTTCAAAGACATCCAAAAAGAAGCTGGTGATAAACTGGTAGGCTACGTACTTGACCTTCGCAACAACCCAGGTGGCTTGCTAGAGCAAGCAATAGCAGTATCTGACGCTTTTCTTGAAAAAGGAGAAATTGTTTCAACTCGCGGAAGAAATGAAGGCGACACAAGAAGAGACACCGCAACTCCGGGAGATTTAAGCAACGGTATGCCAGTAGTTGTAATCATCAATGACGGTTCAGCTTCAGCTTCTGAAATTGTTGCAGGTGCTTTGCAAGACCACAAACGTGCAATAATAATCGGAACAAAATCTTTCGGCAAAGGTTCAGTGCAAACTCTGTTCAACGTTCCTGACGGCGGAATGATAAGACTAACTACCGCTCGTTATTACACTCCTTCAGGTCGTTCTATCCAAGCTAAAGGTATTGAACCTGACATCAAAGTTGAACGTGCAAAACTAGTGGAAGAAACTCAAGTCTTCAACGATGTTCATGAAGCTGATTTAAAAGGTGCTTTAGCTAACCCTGATGATGAACAACAAGTCCCTGCCGCACAACTGGAAGACTATAAGAAGAATAATCCAGTTAAAAAAGACGGTGATAAGTCAAAATCGAGTGAAGCTGATAAAAAAGAAAAAGAAGCAGCTGAAAAAGTTAAAAATGACTACCAATTGTTAAGGGCAGTTGATCTTGTTCAAAGCATATCTTTGTACAAATCAGGCATTACTAAACAACCTTCTAAAGCAGCAGGTAAGCCTGAAGCTAAGGATGAAAAAGAAAAAAGCGGGAAATAAATGAAAAAAATTAAAGCTATTATAGCCAAATTTTGGGCGAAAATATTTTCAGACGGATATTTATCAAAATATCAAAAGGTTTCCCTGATCGTGGCTGTAATAGCTTATTTAGCTATTGTTCTCTCTATTATTTTCTGGGTATCAACAAATTCAACCAGCACTATAAAAAACTGGTACAGCAAAATACCTTCTGTTTCCACAATTGTTGACACTCAAATATTCTCAAATAACGATGCTAGCAAACCTGCTGATAACTACACATCATCGGGCAAGCACATCTCTATTATCATAGCTGATTTAGGAATGTCTCAAGCTATAACTGAAAAAGCGATAAATGAACTCCCTAAAGAATTCGTTTTGGCTTTTTCTCCTTACTCTTCCAATTTAGAAGAAACTATGAAGAAATCCTTACAAAAAGAGCATGAAAACTTGATATTAATGCCTATGGAATCCACTAAATATCCAGATAAAGATTCAGGCCCTAAATTACTTTCATCAAGATTAAGCCTAACTGAAAATACCGCTAATATGAACTGGGTGCTTGAAAAAGGTAAACAATCTATAGGTGTGATGAACTTCTTGGGTTCCGCATTCTTAGGTGATAAAAAACACGTCGGAACATTGTTTGACACATTAAAGGAAAGAAACATTCTTTTTGTAGAAAACTTAACAACTGAAAGCTCTCAAGCACAGGAATCTGCGTCCGAAAAAGGCATAAAATATTTTAAAATAGATAAAAAAATTAAAGGCGATATCGCAAAAGAGAAGTTTATGAATCAACTCCATGAGCTTGAAAAAATAGCAAAAATTAAAGGCTACGCTATCGGAGTTATAGAACCTTACCCTTTAGCTATCGATTTAGTCAGAGATTGGTCACTAAAATTAAATCGCAAAGGATTTATACTTGCCTCTTTATCAACATTGTGGAAAAATGTCTCCCAACATGACTGATAAAGAAAACGATTCAAACTATTACCAAAAGCAATTCGATCAGGCTTACCGTCCTGCTGTCGGTATAGCTCTATTTAACTCTGAAAATAAAATTTTGGTTGCAGAAAGAGTAGACAGCCACGGTGCTTGGCAATTACCTCAAGGTGGGATAGATGAAGGAGAAGATCCTGAAACCGCCCTCTTCCGCGAAATGAAGGAAGAAATCGGTACAGATAAAGCTGAAATAATAGCTGTTATGGATGAATGGCTTTATTACGACTTCCCTCCTCATATATTGAAAAAGTTTGAAAATCAATATCGCGGGCAAAGACAAATGTGGTTTGCTCTACGCTTTACTGGTAAAGATAGCGACATAAATCTCAACACCCATGAGACTCCGGAATTTAGAAACTGGAAATGGATAGAGATAGATAAAATCCTAGAATATGTAGTGCATTTCAAACGCGAAAGCTATGAGAGAATCGTCAAAGAATTCTCTAAAAATCTGGGAATATAAAACTTTTATTTATTGATTAAAATAACTTCATCTTCCTTAACGTAACCCAAAACATCGCGGGACCTTTCGTCAAGAACGTCTAAGTCAAGACTATCTGGTCTTAAACGCTTAACTCTGTTTTCCAACCCTACTCTTTCCTGTTTTAAATCATCATATTCTTTTTTAGATTCGTTAAGAGTTGCATCTATTTTTTTCATCGAAAAATAGCCCATTTCGCCATAAACCAGATGATATGCAAAATAAAGGCAAATGGTAAAGCTAAAGATTCCCCAAAATACATGGGATATCTGTAGGTGGTTTCTTTTGTTGTATTTTTCTCTCATGGTTTATATAGAATCATATTATTCTTTGACCGTCAATTTCAAAATATGCTAAACTCCAGCACATTATTAAAAATTAGAGGAAATTATGAAACAAACTATAGTAACCGTTAACAATGTAAAAATTGGGAACCAACTCCCTTTTACTCTTATAGCCGGCCCTTGTGCTCTTGAGAGCAAAGATCATGCTTTTTATATGGCAAAGGCTTTAAAAGAAATTACAGATGAACTTGGAATACCTTTTATTTATAAAACCTCTTTCGATAAAGCTAATAGAACCTCTATAAACGCTAAACGCGGTATGGGATTAGAAAAAGCTTTAGAGATATTTAAGGCTTTAAAAGAAGAATTCGGTATGCCTGTGGTGACTGATGTCCATACAGCTGAACAATGTGCTGAAGTGGCTACAGCCGTTGATATGCTGCAAATTCCGGCATTCCTATGCCGTCAGACTGATCTGCTTATAGCAGCAGCTAAAACAGGCAAAGCTATCAACGTTAAAAAAGGTCAATTTCTTGCCCCTTGGGACATGAAAAACGTTGCTCAAAAAATTTCCGATAGCGGAAACAATAATATTCTTCTATGCGAACGCGGTGCAAGCTTCGGTTATAACACCCTAGTAAGTGATATGCGTGCCCTGCCTATTATGGCTGAAACAGGTTACCCTGTTGTGTTTGATGCAACCCACTCGGTGCAACAACCAGGCGGAGCAGGCACAAGCACAGGTGGTGACAGGACTATGGTTCCTTATCTTTCCCGTGCTGCTATAGCAACCGGAGTTGCAGCAGTGTTCATAGAAACTCACCAAGATCCTGATAGCGCTCCTTCCGATGGCCCTAATATGGTTAAATTGGAAGATATGAAAGGATTGTTAAAACAATTAATTGCTATTGATAAAATCATCAAAGCACAGTAAAAACATAGACTAACTGTTAATAAAAAAAGAACCAATGAAAGGAAAATATAAATGACAGCTATAGTAGACGTTATAGGACGCGAAATTCTTGACAGCCGTGGTAACCCGACTGTTGAAGTTGACGTAGTACTTGAAAGCGGCGTTATAGGCCGTGCAGCAGTTCCATCAGGAGCTTCTACAGGTGCTCACGAAGCAGTTGAAAAACGCGACGGAGACAAAAAACGTTTTCATGGTAAAGGCGTTCAACAAGCGGTTGACGCAGTTAACAATGAGATATTCGAAACTATTTCAGGTATCAGTGCAACTGAACAAACTCTTATCGACCAAATGTTGATCGAACTAGACGGAACTGAAAACAAATCTCGCCTTGGTGCAAACGCTATTTTGGGCGTTAGCTTGGCTACAGCACACGCTGCTGCTGCTTATTACGGTATGCCTTTATATCGTTATGTTGGCGGAACATTCGCACATTTACTACCTACTCCAATGATGAACATCATCAATGGTGGTTCTCATGCTGACAACACTATCGATTTCCAAGAGTTCATGATTATGCCTGTTGGTGCTGAAAACGCTTTTGACAGTATTCGTATGGGTTCTGAAATTTTCCACAACTTGAAAAAAATTCTTTCAGACAAAGGTTTGAATACAGCAGTTGGTGATGAAGGCGGCTTTGCTCCAAACATCAATACTCCTGAAGAAGCTTTGGCAACAATCGAAGAAGCTATCAAAAAGTCAGGTTACCACGCAGGTGAAGATGTGATGATTGCTTTGGACGTTGCTTCAACTGAATTCTATAAAAACGGTAAATACGTTCTTGAAGGCGAAGGCAAAACATTGTCTAGCGATCAAATGATCTCTAAATACGAAAATCTAATCTCTAAATTCCCTATCGCGTCTATCGAAGACGGTCTTGCTGAAGATGATTGGGAAGGTTGGGTAGAATTGACTAAGAGACTTGGCGATAAAATACAGTTAGTTGGTGACGATTTGTTCGTTACTAACCCTAAACGCCTTGCAACAGGTATTGCTATGGGTGCTGCTAATGCTATCTTAGTTAAAGTTAACCAAATCGGTACATTGACAGAAACTCTACAAACTGTGGAAATGGCTCAAAAAGCTGGCTACGGCGTAGTATTCTCTCACCGTTCTGGTGAAACTGAAGATTGCACTTTGGCTGATCTAGCTGTTGCTACAAACGCTGGTCAAATTAAGACTGGTTCACTTTCTCGTTCAGACAGGGTTGCTAAATACAACCAACTAATCCGTATCGAAGAAGAGTTAGGACCATGTGGTGCATTCGCTGGCAGAAGCTCTTTGAAAAATCTGAGCTCTGGTTGCTGCAGTTCTAAGGGCGGCAAAAAAGGCAAATGTTGTTGCAGTGAAGCTGCTTAATTAGCGATTATAAACTAAAAAACAAAACCCCGCTCTTAAAGGCGGGGTTTTTGTTTGATTAAAATTTTATACCTTCATGCTGCAACAGCTTCTTTTTAATATCTAAGCCGCCACTGTAACCGCCTATATCACCATTACTGCTGATAACTCGGTGGCAAGGTATAATCACAGGTATCTTGTTCGCACCACAGGCGTTAGCCACTGCACGCACCGCCAAGGGCCTGCGGATTTTAATCGCAATATCTTTATAGCTTGCAGTTTTACCTACAGGGATTTTCAGTAGAGCTTTCCAAACTTGTTTCTGAAATTCAGTACCTTCTAAATGCAAAGAAATATTTAGCTTGTTTTCGGGAGATTCAATAAAATCTAAAAACTCCCTAGCCCATTTACTATTTTTAATTGACGCTTCTTTTAATTCAGCTTTTGAAAACATAGCTTCTAATGACTTTATATTTTTATCAAAAAGAATAGCACAAACACCATCATCAGTTTCCGCGACGGTTATTTCACCTAAAAAACATTTAATAAATACATAATTTACATTCATAAATTAAAAGTTCACAAAGTAGCAATCTTTTTCTATCTTATTAATCTCTTTGTATCCTAATTGCTCAATAATGGATTTAACTTCATTGTAGTTTTCATCCCAAGCTTCTATTTGGATAAAACATTTATTGTTTTTAAAAAAGTTCTGAGCTCCGTTGAGAACGCTTTTTTCATGGCCTTCAACATCTATTTTAACGGCTACATATTTATCTTTATAAATAAACATTGTATCTAAACTTGAAGTTGGCATTTTAACAATCATATTGCCTGAATTGGAATTTCCTTCAACAACCTTTGAATTACCAGTTTTAGAACCAGAGCTCATTTCAAATTGCACTTCACCAACCTTATCTGAAAGAGCAACCTTATGAGGAGTGATTATATCGAAAAACTTATTCAAATATATATTACTGGATAATTGATAGAAATTTCTAATATCCGGCTCAAAAGAATGAACTTCTGTAATGCATCCAGACCTTGCCACGTTGATACTGTAAAGACCGAAGTTAGCACCTATATCTAAAAACACATCATATTTACGCTGTGCAATTTGATTTAAGAAAAACTTTGTTTGAGGAAGTTCAAAAGCACCATGTAGACTTATTTCTCTATCCACATAGTTATTGAAGTTTAGAAGAAATATAGAGCCAAAATACTTCTTTAATCTGTATCCACCACGCCATACGCAACGAGCCAGAGTTTTAAGCAAAGAAGGATAAACTCTTTTAACAATAGGTATGGACTTCATTGTCCTTGAGAAGTAATAGTGAATCAAATTTTTAAATTCTAACTTAGCATTGCTCATTATTTTTTATCCTTTTTAACAATAATACTATTACCTTCAACTTCGCCGTAAACTACATCTAACATATATTGAGCTACTTTTTTATTACTGAATAATTCGTAATAACGATTATAACCCTTCTCAGCTATTGTACGACGTTTTTTATCATCTCTCTTTAGATCAGCTAGTTTTTCCATCAATTCAGCCTCTGTGCTGTAGAATACCAATTCATCTTCTTCAAACACATCACCAAATCCGCTAGCTCTATCAACAAAAGTTGCTATACCATTTCCAATAAAATGTGCCATACGGTTTGAGGCATAGAGATAAACATCATTAACAACATTAATGCTTAACCCCATACTGCAATTACTCAAAGCGTCCTGATAATCAGGGCCTAGCACTCTTTTTCCGCCCTTAACACCATGGTTAGATATACGCAAATCAGGGATAGCTTTTGATATATTATCGTACAAATCATTCATTGCCTGCCAATTACCGCAATGATGTCTTATGCTGTTAGGATCATTAGCCGCAAGCATTACGTCGAAAGGTAAATTGTTTTTCTCAAAATTCTTTTCTCTGGTAATAGCAATATCCATAGGGTTAGGCATAAAGTATGCAGGATGTTTTGCATCTGATATTCTTTTCAAGCAAGTGTCGTCAGCTAAAGTAATGAAAGTCGCATCAACAACATCTTTTTTTGCAATCAATCTTCTTTCATTATCACCACTGTAATTAGGATCTTTGGATAGATAATGACTATCATCAACCAATAAATCAACATTCCATTGGATAACTTTTATTTCAGGCACAGCTTCTTTTATAGCTAATATTGTTTGAGGCTTAATAACATCGGCGTGCCCAAATACCAAAACATCAGGTCTTGTATTTTTACAAATATCCAGCAACAATTTATTGGTAGAACCAACGCCTAGCTTGCGACTCCCAAATAAACCAAGCCATCTGGAAAAATCCCTGTCAGAAAAGTTAATTACGTCATGCCCCGCAAGCGTAAAACCATTTGAGATCATTTTGCCTGAAGAGTGCAAATAATCCCTTACCGGTTTAAATCCAAAATTAGTGACGTGGATTATACGTTTTGGCTTCATTACCATTTCCTATTTAACAAGGCTTTTGTTTATATACACTCGGTTACGGCATTCACCTTTTGAGCGATACGCTTTATCTTCCTCGAAACCTGCAGCAAACAAAGGCTTTTCAATCAACTCTGCAACGTTCTCAAGATTTTTACCTTCAACCTCAATTATCACTGTTTTCACTTTTGGCAAAATCGCTTTAGCACCTTCAATAATAAAAGGCTCAATACCATCAACATCTAATTTTATATGGTCAGGCGTAGGCTGATTGAATATTTTACAAAAATCTTCAGCTGTCATGGCAGGAACGGTTTGAGAAAATACTGACTGGTATTCTCTAAACTGGTTTTTACTCTCACCTATAGTATTGCCTGCATGGCCTGTTTCCAAACTACTCATCTCCAAAGATGCAATCTCAGTCTTATTACCCAAAGCAACGCACAAAGGAGAAACTGTTTTATCCATTTTGTTAAGTGCCAAATGTTCAATAAGCAATCCGTAATTCAAAGCACTTGGCTCAAACGCCATAACCTTTACTTGCGGATTAAGAGCGGCATACATTGCGTACATACCAATATTTGCACCTATATCCCACAGCACATCGCCCGATTTAACGAAGTTATCAATCCATTCCAATGTTTCAGGCTCATCTTTACCGAAACGCTCGACAGCACTAGCCATACCAGAGCCACGTAATGCATAGAATTTCAAATCACCCTTAGGAGTTTTTATAGTTTTCGCACCCTGTTGTGAAATATATTCTGATATTCTCGCCAACGTTTTTACCTTTTGACGCTCATTAATAGGCAATGTGGCTAAATTTATAAAACCTTTTATTACTGCCGCAACTCTTCTACTCATAATAACTCCTTTTAAGCACGTTTAGCGGTTTTAAGATCCCCGCCATTGTAATGCGGATATCGAACATTAAGCTCAATTGTTCCGCCCTGTTTTGTTTTAAATTTATGTTTTACCTTTCTGTCATTACGCATATCGTCAACGCCCGAGACGTGGACTATTCCTATAGGTTCATTAGGTATGAAAGGCTCGACAAACTGTTTTGTTTCTTCGTCATATATAAACTCAACATCGCAATGCCAATGCGAGTAAGAAGGTAATATTTCCGCTTTAAATTTTTCGATATAAACTAAAACGCCAAGCGTCATTTGTTCTGCGGTAAATATCTTTCCTTTAGTCATACCTATTTTTACAAGCTCTTGCCAACGTTTCCAATGCGGAGCCTTTGCATTCATTGCAAAGCAACCTGCAGACATTACATCACGAACTAGCAATTCTTTTGCAATTTTAAATCCGAAAGGCTTCCTAGCATTACTAAAATAGAAGTTTTTAACTTTCAAAGGAAAATGCCATAGCCAGTTCATGCGGATTTTAATTTCACGATGTCTGTTGCATTCATTAGTGATTATTAAAGTATCCGGTTTCTGCAATGCTCCATCAATAAAATATTGCAGGCCTTTCCAATTTTGCACCCAAGTATCAGAATCCATCCAGACATAAGCATCATAATTCGGAAACATATCAGGAATAAACGGACGGCATACACATGACTTTAGGTATTCTTTGCCTTTAATTCGCCTTTCAGGTAATTTGCATGGCCAATCAGGTGTGAAAACCTTTACCGACAATTCTGCCAATTCTTTTCTTTGTGCATCATTCAAACCTGCGTCTATAACGCATAAATCAACATCTTTGCTTTGAGGGAAGTGTTTTATTGATTCAACCCACTCACGCAATAAAGGATAATAGTTAGCATCAGAGCCTGAAACTAAAGCTACTTTGTTTGACATCTTACTTAACCTTTCTTTCTTAATAGAGCCGCTTTAATAAATGAAGCAAAAAGCGGATGTGGCTCGAAAGGACGAGATTTCAATTCTGGATGGAACTGCACACCTATAAACCAAGGGTGATTTTTAACTTCAACTGTCTCAGGCAATCTGCCATCAGGGGACATTCCGCTAAACAACAATCCTAAATCTTCCAACTGTTTTTGATAATTGGTATTAACCTCATAACGATGACGGTGACGCTCGGAAATTGTGTCACTTCCATAAATTTCTCTAATCTTAGAACCCTTAGCAAGCCTTGCTTCATAAGCCCCCAGACGCATTGTGCCGCCCATATCATCGTTAGCAGTGCGTTGCTCAACTTCACTGCCTTTACACCACTCGGTCATCATGCCAACCACTGGATGTTCGCACTCACCAAACTCCGTAGAACCTGCACCCTTTAACCCCGCTACATTGCGGGCATATTCAATAACCGCCATTTGCAACCCCAAACATATACCAAAATATGGGATTTTATTTTCACGTGCAAACTGCACCGCTTTAATTTTCCCCTCAATTCCTCTTGAGCCAAAACCTCCTGGAACTAGAATTCCGTCTACAGATTCAAGCTCCGCAGCACAATCTGCTGCCTGCTCAAATTTTTCAGACTCAATCCATTTAATATTGACCTTAACCGAGTTTGCAAAGCCGCCATGCGTCAAAGCTTCAGAGAGAGATTTATAACAATCCAACATCTCAGTATATTTACCAACAACACCTATAGTTACATTGCCTTCAGGGTTATTAATATGATGCATAACATCATACCAACGTTTTAAATCCGGCTCTTTGGATTCAAGCTTGAAATACTTTAACACTTCTCTATCCAAGCCTTCGTTATGATAGCTGATAGGAACTTGGTAAATAGTTGAAGCATCAAGTGCGGGAATAACGCATTCTTTTCTTATGTTGCAGAATAATGCAATTTTTTTGAGATCATCTTCAGGGATCTCCCTGTCAGCTCTTATCATCAATATATTCGGCTGAATACCAACTGATAACAACTCTTTTACCGAGTGCTGAGTAGGTTTGGTTTTAAGCTCTCCTGCCGCTTTAATATAAGGCATCAAAGTAATGTGGATATAAAGAGCATTTTCATGACCTATGTCGTTACCGAACTGGCGAATAGCTTCCAAGAAAGGCAGGCTTTCAATATCACCTACTGTTCCGCCGATTTCGCAAATAACAAAATCCGCTCCACCGTTATCTGAAGTTATAAAATCTTTTATTTCATTAGTAACATGAGGGATAACTTGAACTGTCGCACCCAGATAATCGCCTCTGCGTTCTTTCTTCAACACGCTGCTGTAAATACGACCTGTAGTAATATTATCTGATTGGCGAGCTGACACACCTGTGAAACGTTCATAGTGACCTAAATCCAAGTCAGTTTCCGCACCGTCATCAGTCACATAAACTTCACCGTGCTGATATGGGCTCATTGTGCCTGGATCAACATTAAGATATGGATCTAATTTGCGTAAACGTACTTTATAACCGCCTGCTTGAAGTGCGGCACCAAGTGCAGCCGAGGCCAAACCCTTACCAAGAGAGGATACTACCCCGCCCGTAATAAATATATATTTTGGCATGAGTAATCCTCCTTAATATTTATATATCTAAGCTTATTTAGATATAGGTGCTTTTGGCTTTGCTGCTTTCTTATTATTTTTTGTATCAGATTTTTTAACCGCTTCTTTAGTTGCTTCAGCTTTAGCGGGAGCAACCTCATTCTTAACGGCATCAGCTGGCTGTGCTTTTGAAGCTTCATTAGCCAACTGCAAAATATCTTTAGCAGGTTCTGCACTTTTAGCCATGATCGCCAAAGAAAGACTAGTTACAAAAAATATACCTGCAAGAATTGCAGTTAAACGAGTCAAAGCATCAGCACCACGGCGAGGTCTTGTCATACCTGAGGTATGAC
>Ga0209340_1000067_pt1 | contig 145179 bp, 166 predicted proteins | sample EPASupsiteSAE323_FD_187266 | JGI IMG/M metagenome (GOLD analysis project Ga0209340, IMG submission 187266) | Bioremediated contaminated groundwater from EPA Superfund site, New Mexico - Sample SAE3-23 (SPAdes) (version 2) | ecosystem: Environmental > Aquatic > Deep subsurface > Groundwater >...
GATCTATCGAGATAATCGCCATAGAGGAATGCTGCGACAAGGGCAAAATAACCGGTTATCAGGCTTGCATTTCCGGTTGTTTCCCATAAGAGGTAGCCGGTGCAGCAGATCCCGATTGCAAGCATCGGGAGCCATGTAACAAACGGGACGCGGCGATCCCTGATATCGAGATATGAGGCATAGATCAGGGTGGCAAGGACTGCAACCGCCGAGATCACCATCGGGTAGAGAATCATAAGTGAGGTACAATTATTTTCTTTGGAGCACTTATGTATGGCGATAGTCCGTTCCGGGCAATTCCACAAGATATAATAGACTGGTTGCGAATAATTCTCTTTTATAAGCCATACTGCATGGGATTTTTTACCTGCGGGAAGGCGGATGGTTTTTTATGAAAATCCAGAATATGATTGCCACAATTCTTCAGAACTCCCGGGATCTTGGGGTATTTTCGTTTTCAGACCTGTTTGCCGTTGCCAGTTCGCAAAACCTGAACGGGATTGCAGTTTCAAAAGAGGACGAGCAGGAATACTATCTTGCGTTTGTAAACGGTGAGCCGGAGGGGGCCATTTTCATAGATGAGAAGGGAACGCTGTACGGGGATAATGCGGTCATGCTTATCACCGGACGGGAAAGAGTTCACCTTTATGAGGTCAGTCCGGATATTGTCCAGGCCGTCGTCATGGGATGCCGGATTTTCGAAAAAACCCGGCTGAAAACAAGCATGGGATCTTCAATACCGGAGTTCGGAAAGAAGAGTTCGGGTCTCGGAGTGCTGAATCTCACCCTCCTGCACGACGGGGTTCCCGTAAATGGAGTCCGGGTATCGATCCGGCGGGAGGGTAAGATTGTGGGCAGTGATATAACAACACAGGATGGGACGGTGGGGTTTCGGGTGCTCTTTGGGGAATATGAGTGTATTGTGCAGGACCGGAATTCGGCAATTACTACCGTTCCGGTAAAATTCACCGAATCCGATCACGGGGTTAATCTTACCATTTAATGTCAATTTCTATCGTTTTTTATGTATCTGGGCTTGTTTTATTAAAAATTCAAAAGAGTAAAATTTAAACCCCTATACTTTCATTTGATCATATCGGAGATCTCATTTATGAAGGTTGGACGCGAAGATTTCGAAGCTCTGCTGAGCGGGGCAAAAACAATTTCTCCTTATATTGAGCTCGATCCGCTTGCCGGGACGTACTCGGTTTTCGGAGTCAGGACCGCGAGTAACCCGGGGTATCTCATAAAAGCCATTTACGAGATGTATGAAACGAATCTCAACCGGAAACTAGCGGTGAAAGCGGTCCGCAAACTCTTCCGATCCGTTGGTGCCGGATCAGTCGGCCTCAATAATCTCCTGAAAAAACTGGGTCTTGAACTCCCTCCGGCAGAATTCCTGATGCTTGTATTCACGCTCCAGCACCAGCAGGGATGGGGTGCTCCCTTTGAACTTGTTGAATCCGGTGAGAAGCGGATCGTCCTGCGTACCCGGCAGACCTTTGAGTCCGAAGTAATGAAAGACTGGAATATGCCGGTCTGTGGAATTCACCAGGGATGGATTGAGGGTGTTTTGAAAGCAGTAACCGGGAAACCGTGGTTCTGCATAGAAAAGACCTGTCATGCAAAAGGGGACGAATATTGTGAGTTCGTTATCGATCAGGTGGAACCCAGCTGGAAGTTCAAGGCTGAGGCAGTAGTCCGGGGTGACTCAGCGATAACCGAGTTCATTGAGCATAAGCCTCTTGCCGGCAAGATCCAGCTTATTGACGAGCCGGTCGTCATGATGCCCCGTTTCATCTTCACATCCATGACCAACTCGTTAAAGAAGACTATGGGAGAGGCGCCGACAAGCGGGGTCAATTACCGGGCTTATATGGATATGGGAAAAGAGAATGTCGAGCATTATAAGAAAATGGGTATAACCAACCCCAACACGCTCGCGGATATGGCATTTACCTTCTATTCCCAGATGGGCTGGTTCAATATCATTAAAACCGATTGGGATGAGGCTACCAAGACAAAGACTATGACCCTTGAACACACGGTCGAATCCGAATCGTTTGGCGCGACCGGGAAAAATGTCTGTTACTGCACGGCCGGGCTCCTTGCTGGTATTGTGGAAGGATCATTTGGTATACGGGTCCAGGGTCGCGAGATCAGTTGCCGTTCGAAGGGCGATAAACACTGTGTCTTTACAATAACGAATAAGGTCGGGTAATCTTGTTTAAATAAAATTCAGTCCAACCTATTCTAACCAAAAACAGGATCTCTGTTCATTATGGCGCCGATACCCAGGATACTCGTTGTAGAAGATGATGAAATCATCTCGAACCTGATCTCAACCATGCTCGAGCGGAAAGGGTATACCGTGATAAGCCAGGTCATGTCGGGAGAAGAAGCCATCTTAAAAGCTGCTGAGCTCGAACCTGATCTTGTTATGATGGATATCAACCTGAGCGGAGTCCTTGACGGTGTGGCTACTGCCCGGTACCTTTTCCAGCTTTTCCGCTTTCCCATTGTGTTCCTGACCGGCCAATGTGATGACAGCCTTCTTATGCGGGCCAGGGGCTCACAGCCATATGGTTTTATCATGAAACCGTTCACCGATAAGGAACTCTACTCGAATGTTGATTTGGCACTCTACAATCACAGTATCAGGAAAAAATTCCTCGAATCCGGCCCCATCGGGTCGCCAAAAAAGATCATGGCCATACTCGATCCTGTTATCGTCACGGACACCCAGGGCAGGATAATTTTTTTCAATTCCTATACAGAACGGTTCTTCGATCTCCCTTCAAAGCAGATCCTCATGAGTCACTGGCGTGATGTCATGATGTTTGTCAATGATCAGACGAATGAACAACTTGAAGATCCTGTACGGGAAGTTATCCGGCAGATGATTGCTATAACCACGGAATTCAATGTTGCAGTAGTCTCACGATCCGGCAAACGCAGGAAGATAAGCCTCAGTATCCGCCCTGTCAAGGATGACCAGGATGAACTGATGGGTGTTCTGATCCACATCAAGGAAAAATCCCTTGGCCAGATAAAAATGGCAACGAATCTTATGGCAAAATAATGATGCCGGGTTCACTGCCTCAAACCCCCCTTTAGATTCACGAAATGAAATTGCAATTATGGGGGGGTCTTTTTCCTGAACAGGGCCCTTGAAAACCGGTCTACAAAACTTTCTTTCTTTTCGGGCACCTTCTCTTCAGTAAAGGCAACCCCGATGATGTCGGAGGCAATATGACGGATCGCCTGGGATGCCGGGGAGGCCGGGAATTTGATAACGAGGGGTGTCTTCGTGGCAGATGCCCGTCTGACATTGCCATCCTCGGGAATAATGCCGAGGACTTTTACCCCAAGAACCTTTTCCATCTTTTTTGTGATGACATCCGCTTTTTCCTGGTCGACACGATTGATGATAGAGCCAAGGACATGACCCCCGACTACTTCGGTGAGGATCTTGGTTTTAAGGGCATCAACGATTGAGGAGAGTTCCGGGTTGACGACAAGGATGACTTCATCGGCTACGGCAAGAGGGACGACCCCGTCCTTGCTGATACCGGCCGGGGCATCGATTAAAAGATATTCGCACCGTTTGACGATTTCTGTCATAACGTCCCGGATTTTATCCGGATCCGCCTGCTGGAATCCCTGAAGGGAGATCCCGCTCGGGATGACTTTCAGGCCCCCGGGACCTTCATAGATTGCTTCATTTATCGTATTTGTCCCGGCAAGAACCTCGTGAAGGGTGACCGGGACATCCTGAAGGCCGAGGATAAGGCCGACATTTGCCATGCCGATATCCGCATCCATGAGGTAGGTTTCTTTTCCAAGCTGGGCGAGCATTGTTCCGAGATTAACGGAGACGGTAGTTTTTCCGGTTCCCCCTTTTCCGGAAGCGATTGTGTAAACCTTGACCATTCAACACCCAGCAGGAATCTGTTTTTCTGGTTTTATTATAAACAATGGCGTTATTCTTCGGTATACTCGTGTTATATCCACCAGTTTAAAATATCTTTTGTATCGGCCTTGATTTTTTCTGCACGTCGTTCTAAAACCGGCATTTCAGACCTGATAATCCCGATAAGGCCGGATCCGGCATGCTCCATCCGGAAGATAGTGATACCCGGGATTCCGGCAGTATTTCCCGTGCGATACCTTTCACTGAACTGTGCAGCATCCATACCTGCTGTCGATGAACCGGATGAAGCAAAAAGGAGACCGTCCTCGGTAGCAAGGGTAAACGATTCAAGGGAATACCTGGTGGCGAGCGCTTTCATGCTGCTGTCAAGGTTTTCCCTGCCGGTAATGAGATCAATCTCCGCGGGGGGGCGGGAAATCTTTGTATCCCCGGTACGGATTGTTGACAGGGGAACAATAACCGGCTTTGGGGCAGGTTGGTACATCAGCCGCTCTTTTGTTTTCCGGGCTTCTTCTTTTGTCTTGGGAACCGGTTCTTTCTTTTGGCGGGTGTGCTTCCATATCAGATATACAATAACTGCAACTGCGGCAAGCAGGATGACTATGGCGGCTGCGGTCTGGAAATTCAGGGTTGTAACTGCTGTACTGCTGATGAAAATTCCCCCGGTTTATTTTCGCTCCATTAAATGTTCGAGATTGAGCTGGCGGACCAGGGTTTTACATTCCTTGCGGATTTTATCTGAGGTATTATCCAGGTTCATGGCTTCAATGGTGCTGATATCGTTTTCAAAGCTGTCAGGTTCCTCAGTATCCTGCTGAACAGGTTCTTCTTTGATGATTTTTCTGGGTTTGATATTCTGCACCGCGGGTCTTGGAGTTATATGGGTGTCAGGTGTTCTCCCAACGGGATGCCGGGAAACGGCGTGAAAATCGGGATTACCATGATTCGGTTGTTTTCCGTGGTGATGTATTACGTGAGATGGGAGGTCTGCTGATTTATTATTATGAGATGGTTCCCTCTGAATTATGTCGGTTTTTTCGATGTGATACTGCTTGTTGAATTCAAGTGCCAGTTTGATCTGGGTTGCATCAAGGGTAGAAAGAGCGGCATCAACCGGAATATCCCACAGGGGAGGAATTTCGTGTATTGCTGCGTCCCCTGCCTTTCCGTGGATTTTTGCAAGAATGAACCGACCATTCCGGAATACGAGGGTACCTGCAACTGCAACCGCTGAAATGCTGCATATGCCGGAAAAACTGCTCTTTTCAAGATCCGTAATGATACTCCCAAGGGGCCGCTTTTTTAGTATCTCACGGAATGTTCCTCTCGGGAGCTGCATGATGGATCAGTGTAGCAGGTTTCTACTATTTAGTTTCTTTTTGCAGGATTATGGTATGCGCTGTTCTGTCTTCTTTGATTATGCGATCTAATTAATATAAAAATATTGTGTTTATTTGCGGACAAATATTTCGAAGCATGATGTTCTTTTGGTTCAAGTGATGCCGTTTTTGGAAAATTTTTGGAGAAAAAAGACCAACCTTTTAATACAAAAAGAACAAGAGAGATTCATTTATCACGTGGTGGATCTATGCTCAAACCGTTACTTGAGGAATTTCTTAAGGTTGAAGGTGTATCAGCTGCAGTTGTTGTCGGCAGAGATGGATTTGTTATCGAGAGCGCTGCATCCGGGAACGTGGATATTGAAGCACTGGGTGCAATGGCGTCCACCGGCCTTGGAACCTCAGAAGCAATGGGCATTACTCTTGGGAAAGGGGAACTTTTACAGATGCTTGTTGAACTCGAGAAGGGCCCGATTATCCTTTCTCCCTTATCAGCGGATGAACTGATTGCGATTGTTGCGGATACGAACTCGAATGTCGGCAGGATACGGTACGAACTGAAAAAGAACAAGGAACGGATCGTTGCTGCATTATAATCCCGGGTTTTATGAAATTTCCTCAAGGGACCAGCGAGGGGAGTGTCATCAACCCTCAGGAAGACGGGTTGTTTAAACACCTCATGACCTTTTGCGGGGCAATTGAAGTTCAGACCGGCCCGGGTCAGGGTGCTATTGTCACGGACAACGGTCGTCTTGTTGCGGCATATTACGAGGATGAAACCGGCCTTCTGCGGGGTCAGGATGCCCTCGATCGGATTGCCCGGGAAACGGAACAATTCATCAGCCCAAATTCGACATTTAACCTGAAACAATATACCCGGGACGAGATGAACGAAGCAATCAGTGTAGCCGCAAAGGAAAACCTGCTTATTAAAGAAAGTACTTCTACGGACTTTCCATCAACCGGCTGCCCGGAAAAATCCCCCCGCCTCATTAATGAAGAATCTATAAAAAAAATCTCCGGCCAACCAGGAGTGATTGCGGTTTCTGTATTTTATGAGGGGTTCCCGGTCCAGTCAACCGGAACGGCAGATTTCGAGCATGTTGCCGTTCTTGCCGAAGATCTTATGCGGGCAGGGACCAGAATTGCCGGAGAAATGGAAATCGGTACTCCTGACCAGTTGATTCTTGAGACTGCCGGCAATAAACTGATCATTGCGCCATGTGGCGATCTTTTTCTGTGCGTTTTTACTACTGCGGATGCACATCTTGGACTGATCCGTGTTCTCATCAGGAAAATTCAATCGGAAATTGTCGGGTGATCTCATGTTTTTCAGAACAACCGGTTCAATGAAATTGAAGTTCGTGTCATCAGGTACTCATGCCGGGATTACGAAACATTGTATATCACGAATATTCTTTAGTATCCTGCCGTATATTACAAAAACAGGAATCCGTTGAGGTATAATGTGGGGTGATGCCTGAGTGTCAGATAAAAATAATCCGGATGAAGATGTTAACTCGCTTCTGAAAATGATTGGCGGGATTAAAAAAACTGCAGAAACCCGGCCAAAGGTAGAGGAAGAACCCTCCTTCAGTCAACCTTCCGGAGAACCTTCAGAAGAAGCAGGAGACTTTTCCGCGTTGATGAAGAAGCTTGGCATGAATCAGGACGGCAAATCATCCCCCGAACTACCTGCACCCGGACAACCTGGTAAAAAAACTCCGGTTCCTGCATCTGAAGATACGGAAATAATGTCATTTGATGATCTGCTTGAAGATCCAACTGAAACAACTTCGTCAGGGATTGGATCTGCTGATCTTTTTCCATCCCCACAAGTCGAAGAAGATCCGGTCACTCCTGATTCGTCAGAACCGGATCATCCTCCTGGCATTCGTATTGCACCAGCCGGAGAAGATTCCCAACCTGCCCTTAATGATAAAACTCTTCCGGAACCCGCATCCGGCCCGGAACAACCTTACAAGGCGCCTGAAGAAAAAGAGCCCGTTATAGAGATTATTAATGAAGATCCCCGCCCTGCATTCCGGAAACCAACCCCGGTAAAAAAAACAGTTCCTGTTGTTCCTGAACCCGGTGCTGATGGTGCGGTACTGGATGAAAAAATAGTTTCCGTCGATCAGATCTCGGATCTCTCCGGATTGATCCTCCCAAAGGGTGCGACATTCAAAATTGACGAGATCAAGGTACACGGGCAGAGCAATGCCTTTGAAGGAACCGGTACCAGTACGCTGCCACCGGAGATGGCAGAGATCTGGAAGCGCGAGTTTTCATCGGTAGGATTCAAGGATCTTGATATCGAAGATGAAACCGGTCCGGAAGCGGGAGCAATCAAGGCAGAATCCAAAAAATTCGGGTTTGCCAATCTTTTTAAGGCAATCCGGTCGGAAACCGAGAACTACGATCCAAGAAAACACGGTCCGCTTGTCGATCTCAGCTTCAACCCGAAACCCGGTATCGAAGAGATGGAGATGTACCCGGTTAACGAACCCTATGCATATGTCCGGATTATCTACGATCATTCGACTCACGAATATACGTACGAAGTTCTGGAACCGGTCCTGACCGATCCGGAAAAAGATCTCTTAAAAGAACTCAAAGAGCGCCTGTTCGATACACTGGATATCAACACAAAGGACCTCAGCAAGGACGACGCACGGAAAAAACTCCGCGAGACAACCGATGAAATCATGCAGGATTACGGGATCAAACTGGGTCCGGTACCCCGGGAAAAAATCTTTTATAACATGCATAAGGATTTCCTCGGAAACGGCCTGATCGATGCGATTATGCACGACAAGTATATCGAAGATATCTCGTGCGATGGTATCCATACGCCCATTTTTGCGTTTCACTCAAGTTACGAATCGATGAAATCGAACATCGCCTATAATAATGCCGAAGAACTCGACTCCTTTGTAACCAAACTCGCCCAGCGGGCCGGGAAATACATCTCGATCGCAGAACCGATTCTCGATGCCACCATGCAGGATGGGTCACGTATCCAGATGACGCTCGGCCAGGAAGTAACCGCCCACGGTTCGACCTTCACCATCCGCAAGTTCAAGGATGAGCCTATCACCCCGACTGATCTTATTGAATGGCATACCTTTGCACCTCTGTCGATTGCGTATATCTGGCTCGCGGTCGAAAATGGCAAATCAGCAATTTTTGCCGGTGGGACCGCATCCGGGAAGACTACTGCATTGAATGCGATTTCCCTCTTCATTCCCCCGATGGCCAAGATCGTATCCCTTGAGGATACGCGGGAAGTCAAACTGCCTCACCCGAACTGGATCCCGAGCGTGACCCGTGACTCGTTTGATACGGCAGGACGGGGAGAGATCAATATGTACGAGCTCCTCCGTGCTGCGATGCGTCAGCGTCCCGAATACATCATTGTAGGAGAAGTTCGTGGCAAGGAGTGCCAGACCCTCTTCCAGGCCATGAGTACCGGCCATGTCACCTACTCGACCACCCACGCGGATTCGGTTGCAAGTGTTGTCCACCGTATTGAGAATCCCCCTATGGATGTGCCCCGTAACATGCTTTCGGCCCTTGACTTTATCTGCGTTCAGGTGCAGGCCCGAGTAGGCGGGAAGCGGATCAGGAGAAACAAGCAGATCGTTGAGATCCTCGATATCGATCCACGAACCAACGAACTGATTACAAACGAGGTCTTCAAGTGGCGTTCTGCCACCGATGAGCATACCTACTCCGGGAAATCCTACCTTCTCGAAGAGATCATGGAGGCGAAAGGATGGAGCGAGAACCGGATGCGTGAGGAACTCAAGCGCCGGCAGGAAGTTCTCGAGTGGATGCGGATCAGGAAGATCCGCCACTACAAGGATGTGGCAAAGATCCTGATCTCCTACCACCGCGATCCGGAAGCAGTCATCGAGAAAGTGAGGAAGGACCTCTATGAATAGTTATGAGCGGTTCTGTTTCAACCTGCTTGGCACACGGATGAAGGCAAAACGTGAGCAGTATTCACAGCTCAGGAATGACCTGGTGTCAGCCCGGTTCAAAACTGCGTTCGAGGTATATCTTTCGACAGCGTACATCAGTGCAATCCTGGTCGGTTTTTCCGCCGCAATATTCATCGGCCTTTTCACCTGGCTCCTGAAACTTCCGATGCTGTTCAAGTACAAAGGTGCGGTCCCGGCATCGCTCATGTTCGTCTCAACCCACAGCCTTGTGATTGGAACGGTTGCCATCACGATATTTTCCCTTCTTGTATTCGGCGGTCTTACGTATGCCGCATTCATACTCTATCCTGGCATAGAAGCAGGTAACCGGCGGCGGAACATCGATGCGAGCCTCCCGTATGCAATCAATTACATCACTTCCATGTCAACTGCTGGTATCACCCCCGCAGAAGTGTTCCGGCTCCTTGGCGACAGCCCGATTTATGGTGAAAGTTCAGTGGAAGCCCGGTACGTGGCCCGGGAGATTGATATTTTCGGGAGGGACTTGATCGATGCCCTCAGGCTGGTTTCTGCAAGCACCCCCAGTAAACGGATGAAGGAATTTTTACAGGGTGCTATGGCAAGTATTTCCAGTGGCGGCAATCTTACGGAATATTTCCGTACGAAAGCAGCCCAGTATTCGCTCGAAAACCGCCAGACCCAGAAGATGTTTCTCGATACCCTCGGTCTTATTGCTGAATCCTATGTTACGGCGATGGTTGCCGGAACCCTGTTCCTTATCATTCTCCAGTCGATCATGTCCGTTCTTTCCGGGGATAATAAGCCATTGTTTCTCTACGCAATCGTATATTGTATGATCCCGCTTGGCAGTGTGATGTTTGTGATAATGATCAGTTCCATGACACCGGAGACCTGATATGGGAATCAGGGATCGTTTTAACCGGATAACCAACCGTGGCACTGATGCACCTGAAAAACTGGAAAGTGCAGAACTTGCCGCAGTTGAAAATGAGGTCAATGAGATTACAAAGAAACTGGAGCATGAACGGCAGAGCCGGGAAGGTCTCGGGCGGTTCTTCAAGCACCCGATCCAGGTACTGACTGAAAAACCGGTCAATATCCTGATTGTCTGCATCCCGGTATCCCTGCTTGTCTTTATCGGTGGATTCATCATGATGGTGAAGACCTACGGTATCCAGGTTCTCTTCAATTCAACCGTAATTGATGACTTTACAGTTCTTGCGGTCCTGATTGCAGTTGTACCTCTTGCACTCCTTGATTTTAAGGAGGACCTGCGGGTTAAAAACCTTGAGAATGCCCTGCCGAATTTTTTTCGGGATCTTGCCGGGATGAATGATTCGGGGATGACCCTGCCAACTGCCGTGCACTTGGTTGCCGGTGCAGAATATGGAACTCTTACTCCCCATATCAGGAAACTGGATAATGAGATGTCATGGGGTGTGGGGTTTGTTGATGCAATGTACCGTTTCGGAAAAGGTCTTGGAACACCCCTGGCAGACCGGAGCGTTGATCTTATAGCTAAGGCGAGCAAGGCTGGCGGAGATGTCAGTGAAGTCCTGCGGGCTGCTGCAAATGACACGTTTGATGTTGTAAACCTCGCGTCAGAGCGCCGGAACAACATGCTGATTTACGTGGTCATTGTGCTGGTATCGTTTGCTGTCTTCCTCTTTGTTATCGCAATTCTTGTATCAACATTCTTATCCACCATGGCAACGGCAGGCGCGACCGCGGCGGCTTCCGGGGCACAGGGTTTCATCGGGAAGATCGATATCGATGTTTACAAACGCCTCTTTGCCCATGCTGCAATGCTCCAGGGTTTTTTCTCCGGACTTGTTGCGGGGCAGATGGGTGAAGGCAGGTTTATCGCAGGGCTGAAATATTCTGCACTGATGCTGATCATTGCCTGGGTGACATTCCGGTTCTTTATCTGATCCTTCCGGAACCATTGAAAAAGGGTCACGAACGATACGTTCCACTTTTTTTCAAGTGATACGTGTTGAACGCTATAAAAAGAAAAAATCAGGAAATGTTGTCGATACTGTAGCCTTTGAGAGACAACAGTTCCTTGACGCGATCCCGGTGGTTTCCCTGCAATTCAATCGAATTGCCTTTTACCGTACCACCGCAGGCCAGCTTGCTTTTTAAGTGTTTTGAAAGATCGTCAAGATCAATATCAGTCGGATCAAGTCCTTCAATAACCGTTACTTCCTTACCATAGCGGCGTTTGTTGACTTTGACATTGATCCTCTGCTGTTCCTTTGCTACCTCCTCACAGATACATAGTTCTGTAGGTAGACCACACGTCGGGCAAATCCCTCCAATCATTAGATCTATATTCAAGGTTCTGGTTATTTATTACTTGGCATTGCAAGGAAAAATCCATCCGTTTTTTCCCCAAAAAAAGGCATTTTTGTGGTATCTTTGTACTATCAGATCCAAAATGATGATGAATCTTTTTTAAAACCGGAAATGTAAATACGTACTCTATGTCGCTTGTCGTACTGGGCACATCATCTCATGTGGGAAAAAGTGTGACCGTCGCTGCAATCTGCCGCTGCCTTGTCCGGCGCGGGATACCGGTCGCTCCTTTCAAGTCCCAGAACATGAGCCTGAACTCCTTTGTCACTCCGGATGGGGGGGAGATTGGGATGGCCCAGGCGATGCAGGCAGATGCTGCAAAACTTGCCCCGCAGACCGATATGAACCCGGTTCTTTTAAAGCCCAAGGGAGATTGTATATCCCAGGTGGTTCTGCTTGGTCACCCCTACAAGGATGTCCCGATTGCAGAATATTATAAAGAAACTCCGGCGCTCCTGAAAAAAGCTCTTGAATCCTACTCCCGCCTGGAATCTGAATACGGCCATGTTGTTGTTGAAGGTGCCGGGGGTGCGGCTGAACTCAATCTTTATGACCGGGACATTGCAAACACCCAGCTTGCCCGGGAACTCAAACGGTCCGTTATTCTTGTTGCGGATATAGAGCGTGGTGGTGTTTTTGCCCAGGTATATGGGACGATCAGCCTGCTTCCCGATGACATCCGGCCACTTGTACGGGGAATTATTATCAACAAATTCCGGGGAGATCCGGAGATATTTAAATCCGGGGTGAAACTGATCGAAGAACTGACCGGCGTTCCGGTTCTTGGCGTCATGCCCTTTTTCTCGCTGAACCTTCCAAGCGAAGATTCGCTCTCGATAGATGATAAAAAGAAACGGGATTCCACGGTCAGAATTGCAGTGATCCGCCTTCCAAGAATTTCCAATTTCACGGATTTCGAACTGCTCGAACAGCATGTAGCAGTCGATTATGTACAACCCGGTTCTTCTCTTGAAGAATATGACTGTATCATTATTCCCGGTACTAAAAACACGATTGATGATCTCGCAATGCTCGTCAGTACCGGTACGAACCGGGAAATCGTGGCCGCCCGGAAACGGGGTATACCTGTTATCGGGATTTGCGGGGGATACCAGATGCTCGGACAGACCCTGGTTGATGCAGGATTCGAATCGGCTGCCGGAACCTATGAAGGACTCGGGTTACTCGATTGCGTCACCCGTTTTTCATCGTATGAAAAGAATACCGTTCAGGTTACCCGGAAAGCCCTGCGGGTTCCCCCAATCCTTTCAGAAATGGGTGATGTAACCGGGTACGAGATCCACATGGGTGTAACAGAACCTGGCAGCAATGGCGAAGCCCTTGATGGCGATGGACGGGTGAGTGATGACGGACTGGTTTTTGGCACCTACATGCACGGGATCTTCCTTAATCCTTCAGCTGCAAATGCCCTGCTGGCATTCCTGTTCCGGAAAAAGGGGCTGACATTCACTCCGATTTCTGAAAATGTGCCAGATCCGTACGATATCCTTGCCGATCTCTTTGAAGAGCATGTTGATATGGATACGGTTGTTGAATTGTTGAAAAAATAGATTATCGGATCCGCAGGGTCAGCCGATTAGATTCGTAATGCTGTGGAAACCGCCTCCCTGGCGATCAGCGCATTTTACCATTTCGACTTTATTCAGGTCTACTTTTTCAGTCACCCGGCACTTGGTACAATATTCAAGCGAAGGGGATTTTACAAACCTGCCCCCGACTAGGAATTCCCTGCAATGGACACAGAGGCTGCAATGTTCTACCGGTTCTTTTTTTTCCGGAAGGCATTGCACCCTCCCCTTAACTGCCGGCAGAAGCCGGTAATTCGCCTCATCGTCGCTCATGATTCTCTCCGGTTCATTGTCCGTTCATGCGTATAAAATCAGGGTCAATGACAGTTGTAAACCAGTAAAACCGGATTACCTGAAAAAGCCCTGGACATTTATGGAGATCTGGGTCTGTACCTGGAACCCGCATTAAGCACTAGGATTAAAACCATCCAGCACTAAAAAATGTGTCATGAAGGTGTGTATAATGTGCGGGGGCGAGGGTACGCGACTCCGCCCGCTGACCTTTGACCGGCCAAAACCCTGTATCCCTATTGTTAACCGCCCCTCAATCCAGCACCTTGTTTCTCACCTCTCCAACCTGGGTTTCCGGGAAGTAGTCCTTACTCTCGGTTATATGGGAAATACTATTGAAGAAGCACTGGGCGATGGTTCCTTGTTCGGGGTCGATATTACCTACGTCCATGAGGAATCGAAGCTTGGGACCGCCGGGAGTGTGAAAAACGCCCAGGAATATCTTGACGGCCAGGATTTCCTTGTTGTTGGCGGGGACCATGTCACAGACCTGAACGTGCTTGAATTTTTCCGGGCTCACAAGAAGGAAAAAGCTATCGCAACCATCGGCCTCATTTCCATCGACGATCCCTGCGAATACGGTATTGCCGAGATCGATGTCAGTTACGAGATCAAACGATTCAAGGAAAAGCCTGCACCCGGGGAGATATTTTCAAATCTCGCAAGTACGGGCATGTATGTCTGCAGCCCTGAGATCTTCGATCATATTCCTTCAGGAACAAAATTCGATTTTGCCCGGGATCTCTTCCCGAATCTCATGGACCAGGGCAGAATCATCAAAGGATGGCTTGCCAGGGGTAACTGGACGGATGTCGGGAGCCCGCACTCGCTCCGCCAGGCCGAACGGTGGAAACTCCAGGATATCTCGTTTACGGATATTATCGGGGATCTCTCGATGCATGGTGCACTGGTCCAGGGCCCGGTCCAGCTGGGGAATTCAATTACCCTTGGGAAAAATACACGGGTCATCGGACCGGTTGCAATCGGGCCGGGAACCATAATCGGTGATAATGTCCTGATCGGGCCGTATACCAGTATCGGTGACCGGTGCATCATCCGGAATAATGTGAAGATATTCTCTTCATCAATCTATGACCGGGTCATGGTTGGCGAGAACAGTACTGTTTCAGGAAGTATTGTCGATAATGACACCCATATCGGGGGCCGGTGCAGTATTGAGAACGACACGGTGATCGGTCCAAGAGTAGTACTCCGGGATCGCGTTGTCGTCCACTCAAAAACAAGACTCTGGCCAGAGGTTGTTGTTCCGGAAGGAAGCATTGTCAAAGAGCATGTGCTCAACGATAAATTCGATGTACGGTGCGAAGGATCTTAAAAACGAAACCTGTTCTTCCTTTTTATCTGGAGTTTTTTTCATTCAGTACTCTTGACCAATTGAGTGGCTTTGGAGTATGCACCGAATTTTTCTCTTCCGATACTCCGGATTCCCTTTTGAAAAAAGATCAGGTTCGTTTGACAAGGCGGTGGGTGATTGCAACGAGCGGGTGGCGGGCGTAATCCAGAACCTGAATATCATCGAGCGTCTTTAGGTTCATCGCCTTTGCGGTCCGCTCCATACCAAGCTCGATGGTATCTTTAATTTCTATTATATATGCATCGATAGCGGTGATTCCCAGTCTTTTTGCAGCAACTGCCCGGTGATGACCGTCCACAAGGATTGTCCTGCCCGGCCGCTTTACGACAATGATCGGTTCGGCAAGACCTTTTTTAATCTCGTAGATCCTGCCTTCGAGCTCATCTTCGTAAATCTTGGACTGGGTAGGCAGGAGATCACTGACTGGTACAGTCCCCCGGTCCAGTGTAGGATCAACACCGTAGAGTTTCTTGAGGGTTGTCATGAAATTGAAAACCTTTTCCGGTGAGACATGCTCAATCTGGGAACGGATCACGTCCGAATTTGAGATGATGCCCAGAAGCTGGTTTTTTTCATCAACGACCGGGAGTTTCTGGATCCCGCTCCGGAATATGACCCTTGCTGCATCATTGATATCCATATCCGGGTCCGCAACGATCAGGTTATTGGACATCACCTGTGCAACCGGAGTGGACGGCTGGATGAAAAGGAGGTCCCTGGCCGAAATATAGCCGATAACAACGGTGCCATCGACGACCGGAAACCCGTCATGGTGGGTCTTCTGGATCTTCTCGATGACATCCTTTGCAGTCCCGTGGTAATCGACACTGACGACATCATAGGTCATATAATCCCTGACCTTTTTCTTATCCATCACTACTCCTTTTGGCGCAGAGTACTAAAAGTAATCGGTAATACTGGTTACCGGAATAAATCGTGCATTTTGCCGTTTTTTCGTATAAAAACCTCATATTTTGTCCGGATGCATATCCTGATCCAGGTTCATTTCTTTCTTTGGAAATCATGGATTTACCGTGACGTTGTTAAGAATAGTTTATGTCCGTTGAATTATGAACTAATAAGGAGGATTTCAGCAATGGGCGAAAAGAAAAAGAAAGAAGCAAAAATGGCACGATGGAAACAGGTTGTCGTGATTGGTGCCTGTGTCCTTTTTGTCGTCCTTATGATTGTCTCTTCCATGGGATCATCCTGGATTACCGGTATAGCCGGGGCTAAACCGGGAAATACTGTCGTTGTTGATTATACCATCAATGATGCGGCCGGAAATCCCGTTATTACTACGGATCAGCAATTGTTCAAACAGATTGCGGGCAGTAACGGAAATATCCTGTACACAAATCAGCTCTCCATTACCGCAAATATGACCCGCGACGAGACCCTTCTTCCCATCCCGGCCTACTCTGCGACCGAGGGATGGAAATACGAGTATGCGTTATTTGCACCTGAATTCAATGCCATCAGCTCGGGGGTTGTCGGGATGAAGGTTAACGAACAGAAGAAGGTCACGGTTCCGGGAAGCTCTTCGATGGTTCAACTCTGGACTCCGGAACAACTCGCACTTAACGGGGTCAATATGAGCCAGATCCAGGTTGGAGACAGTTTTGTAATGGGTGTTTCGGACAACCCGGATGAGATGGCTACCAACAGTTCGGCAGAAACCTATGTCCGCATAGGCGCGATCACCAATAAGGCCGCAGATGGCGTGACGGTCAATTTCGGGGTACCTACGATCGACCTGAAAGTTGTTTCGATCGGTTCCTGAAATTCTTAATTTTACCCATATCTTTTTTGTATCTGCGGGACTTATTGTGGTCCATGGCAGTACGTGTTCTCTGTTTTTTCCAGCCGGGATGTATGGGTTGTATGGAACAGGCCCCGATCAATGCAGAAACGGCAAAATCCCTTGGTATTACCATTGAAGAGATCGATGCGGTGGAAAACCCGCAGTATGTAAAAGAGTACCAGCTTAAAGTGACCCCGACTATTCTCGTCCTTGTCGATACTATTGTAAAAGAACGGTTCGAAGGAGTTGTTCACGCCGGACCTCTTGAATCCGCAATAAAAAAATACCTATAACCGGTACCCGTAGATTCTCTTGATCCGGTGGGCAACGGTTTTCCAGCCCTCTTTACGCATGAGCGGACCGTCCCTGAGTTTGAGATGGGATACTTTGAACCGTTTACCGGAGACCACGTACATCTCGCCCACGACAAACGGCTGTTCGCCCTCGCATTCCATGTAAACAGGGATAGTCTTCCTGCCATCATGGATGGAAATTTTCACAACGACCTGCTCGATAGTACGGGTCCAGAGCGTTGTGATCTCCGTTGCTTTTGCACGCTGCACGCGCTTTGGCCCGCACTCGATTGAGGTTACTTCGACCCCGAAGGCCTCGTCCCCGCATTCTGCTACGAGGTGGTCTTTGACATTACATTCATCATCTGCGGCAAGTTCGATCCCGCAGACAAGGGATGATCCCTCTTTTGAGACGATGGTCTTGATGAGGATCGATTCAGGCTCGCGCTCTTTTGGTATCCGCTGGTGGTGGCCGCAGGTCGTGCACTTAACCAGCAAATCCCGGGATTCGGCGATGACCTCGTGCTCGGTCTCATCATTGCACTCGGGACAGTGGACGGCAATAAACATTGAATATGAATGGCAACCCTCACATGATAAAGCATGGAGGCGCACGAGACCATCCGCTGCCAGGGCCACCCGCTCATCCTTGGCACCCATCCGACAACGTTTGAAGTAACTGCAGAGTCTCACCTGACCGAAAACGGGAACTGTATCATCGGGATCCTGGCAGACAAAGGCTGCGCGAACCTGTCCCCGGAATTCAAATCCGTGCTATCCCATGATGATGCAACGCTTTGTACCAAGCTCTCCTGCGGGGATATTACCGTTGAAATAGTATCGAAAGGATCAGTAAAATTCACGCTTGATCACCCTACTGATATGGTCTGGCGGCGCAGTCCCTTTGTCTGCGGACGGACAATCGGGATAATGTCTGATCGGGTAGCAGGAACCCTGCCCCGGCATCTCATGCGCGAGCTTGCTCTCGGAAAAGAGATGGTCGTGACGCTTACTGCCCGGCGTCCCGACTGAGCGTGGTTATTTTGAGTTCGGCCTCGGCAAGGAGCGTTTCGCACTGCTTAATCAGGACCGATCCCTGTTCATAGAGCTGCATACTTTCTGCAAGACTCGTGTTCCCGTCTTCGATACGTTCGATAATCTTTTTGAGTTGTTCGACTTTTTCTTCATACGTCTGGGTCATGTTCCACACGCTCCACAAGAACCTGGCTTTTCCCATCAGAGAACCTGAGGTCGAGCCGATCCTGTACTGCCAGTGATGCAACACTGGTTAGAGGCCTGCCTTTTTTCTCGACAATACAATATCCCCGGCCAAGAACCACAAGAGGGTTCTGCGCCTCAAGAGTGGTTTTCATACCCGCAAGGATGAGTTTTTCACACCCGATCCGTGTTGTCAGGGCCCGTTCGAGACGATCCGCATAATCGGCGGTGACCTGTTTCCGCTCATCGATTTTACGCACGAAGCGCAGGGGACGGAGACGGTCCCGGAGATCGGCAAGTTCAGAGACAGCCCTTTCGATACGGGAAATAAGGGAACCTGCCATCTGGAGCTGCAGGTCGCGTATCTGCCCGAGGAGGACTGCACGATCCTGAACGACCAGCTCTGCGGCAGCCGACGGAGTGGGAGCCCGGATATCGGCTGCAAGATCGCTTAAGGTTACATCAACCTCATGGCCGATTGCACTGACCACCGGAACCGGGCAGTCCGCTATTGCATGAACGACATCCGGGTGATTGAAAGGGAAAAGATCCTCAAAGCTTCCTCCTCCCCGTGCGACGATGACCACATCCACCGTATTGCAGACCCGTCGTATGGCTTGCGCAATCTCAAGGTGTGCTTCCTCTCCCTGCACGGCAGTTGGGGAGATCACAAGTTCCAGCGGGAACCTGCGGGTGATAACAGTCCTGATATCATGGATGACCGCACCTGTCTCCGATGTGACGACCCCGACCCGTACCGGAAACCGGGGCAGGGACCGTTTTCTCTCAGCTGCAAAGATACCTTCTGCCGCAAGCTCCTTTTTCCACTGTTCAACGAGCAGGTACTTTTCGCCAAGTCCTGCCTTTTTCATCCCTTTGACCTGTAACTGGTATGCCCCGTGCGGCGCATAGAGCCGGACTGTCCCGTTGACAACGACGTCCATACCCTCCTGGGGAGAAAATGCAAGCCGGTCGGCATCCGATTTCCACATAACGCATTTTATGACCGCGGCCGTACTTCCGGCACCTTTCTCAGAGAGCGAAAAATACCGGTGGCCCCGTGAATGGCGGGTATAGTTGGTTATCTCCCCCTGGACCCGGATATCCTGAAGAAGCGGATCGTCAAGCAACCGCTCGATAATGGCCGAGACTTCCGATACCTTCAGGGGCACCGTATCCGGGCGCGGGGATGATTCCTCGCGGTAAAACCAGTCCATCAACAACTATTAGGTAAAAACCGCATATCAAATAGTACTACCATGGTGTCTTTCTCCGTATCGAGCATGTTCTTCCACGAATATACCCTCCCGGAGATTTTCAGCTTCGTATCCCGTTCAGGTCTTGACGGGATCGAGTTCTGGCTTGAAACCCCCCATTTCTGGCTCCGCGATCTTCCGGTAACTGAAGTGAAGGAATGCCGCAACCTGCATCCGGAAATTCCCGGTTTCACTATTCACGCCCCGGTTCTCGATCTCAATCCCTGCTCAATCAATCCCGATGTTGCGGAAGTCTCGATCGAATATGCGGTCAGATCTATTGCTATTGCAGAACAGACAGGTGCCCGTATCCTGACCGTCCATCCCGGGCGGCGCACGGCAAAACGCCCCCCGGGTGAAGCGGATTATATCCGGTTCTCCCATTACCTCGACTGCCTGCGGGATGCAGCATTCAAAGATTCGCTGAGGATCTGCATGGAAAACATGGAGCCCGCGGTTAATTCCCTGCTCAGTACCCCGGAACGTATGCGTTCTCTTCTCGATGAGGAGCCATGGCTGTATTTCACGCTCGATGTATCCCATGCGATGAAGACATCGGATGAGGAACCCCTCCGTTTTATCGAGCTCTGCCATGACCGCCTTGCAAACGTCCATATCAGCCGTGCCGAAGGCACCCGCATGCACCTGCCCCTGGATCGCCATCCTTCAATGGGTCGGGTACTTTCCCTTCTCAGGGACCATTCATATCACGGGAGCCTGACTCTTGAAATTGAAGACCTGAATTATACCCGGACCTTATCTGCCGATGAGAAGATTGCGCTCCTGAAACGTGAAGCAGCATTCATGCGGGAATGCATGTCCTGAAGCGCTGGTTTTATTAAAGTCTCTCCCGAATACTACTATACCACAGAATTTATGAAGCGTAATAAAATGCGTGCACCCGCACGTTGTGAAATCCGATGATTGAAGATTTTGTTGATATCATACTCTTTATCCTCTGTGTGATTTTCTCTGCATTTTTCTCCAGTTCGGAGGTTGCCCTGATCTCAATCACCCGGGCAAAAGTCAGGACTCTTGTAAATGAGGGCCGGCCTGGTGCGCATGCCCTTGCAACATTAAAAGAGTCCCCTGAACATCTCCTGACGACAATCCTTATCGGGAACAATATCGTCAACGTTGGTGCAGCCGCAATCGCAACGGCTATCGCCATCCGGATATTTGGCGATATCGGTGTTGGCATCGCAACCGGTTTAGTAGTAATCATCCTCCTCATTTTTGGAGAGATAAGCCCGAAGATCTATGCTGCCCGTGCTTCGGAGAATTTTGCTCTTGCGGTTTCTCCGGTCATATTGTTCCTCTCCCATATCTTCAGGCCGATAATCTGGGTGGTCGAAAGGATCAGCCCGCGAATCGGGGCCGGCCGGGATGCATCGGAGCCGGCAGTAACGGAAGAAGAGATCAAGGAATGGATTGATGTCGGCAAGGAAGAGGGTACAATCGAGCAGGGTGAACAGGACATGCTTTACTCGGTTCTCGAATTCGGCGACACGACCGCCCGTGAGGCCATGACCCCCCGGATCGATTCTGTGCTGATGGAGGATACGACTTCTCTCAACGACGCGATCCGGATCTTCAATGAAACCGGATTCTCCCGGATTCCAATCTACCATGAACATATCGACAACATCACCGGTGTCCTCAATGTCAAGGATGTATTCTCTGTCATTGTCTCTAATACCAAGCACCCGTCCATCAAGGACATCATGTATGATCCGTTCTTTGTCCCTGAGACCAAGAAGATCGACGAGCTGTTAAAGGAACTCCAGGTACGGCGTGTCCAGATCGCTATCGTGATCGATGAATACAGCAGCTTTGTTGGTATCGTGACTGTTGAAGACATCCTTGAAGAGATTGTCGGCGACATCATGGACGAGTATGACACCGAGGAACCTGATATCCAGAAACTCGCTGAAGGGGTCTATGTCGTCGATGCCCAGATGTGGGTGGACGATGCCAATGAACGACTTGGTATGAACCTGCCCATGGACGAATCGTACGAGACTATCGGGGGTCTTTTAATCGACCGGCTCGGGCATATCCCGCAGCACCCGGGTGAAAAGGTCGAGATCGGCGACGGGGCTGTAACCCTTGTTGTCGTACAGATGCACGGGCACCGGATTGTCAAGGTCAAGATAGTAATCCGCCCTGAAACTGCAAACAACAAATAACCGTTATACGATCCCGCCGCATACATTCCGGCACAGGAACAGAGCTTATGAAAAAGCGTATCATCGTACTTGCCTCCGGACGGGGCTCAAACTTCCAGGCGATCATCGATGCCATACAGGATGGATATGTCCCTGCGGAATGTGCCGCCCTCATTACCGATAACCCGCAGGCATATGCCATAGAACGCGCACAGAAAGCCGGCATCCCGGTTGTCGTTGTCGACTACAAGTCTTTTCCCTCCCGTGAAATCTACGAGCGTTCCCTTCTTGCCGCAATGGAGAAAGAAACCCCCGACCTCGTTGTCCTTGCCGGCTACATGCGTATTCTTGGAAATCCCGTTGTGCGGGCGTTTCCGGGCCGGATGGTGAATATCCATCCCGCCCTCCTCCCCAGTTTTACCGGCCTGCATGCCCAGCGGCAGGCAGTCGAACATGGAGTCAAGGTAGCCGGCTGCACGGTTCATTTTGTCGATGAAAGCCTCGATGGAGGCCCCATTATCCTCCAGCGGTGCGTCCCCGTACTGGAAGGTGACGATGAGGATATGCTTGCAGACAGGATCCTCGAACAGGAGCATGTTGCATTCCCGGAAGCGATCCGGCTTTTCTGCGAGGGCAGACTACGGATCGTGGGCAGGAAAGTCATGATCCTTACCCCGTGATCCGTGAACCTGGTTATCCCTGCTCCTTTTTTATGCCGGACGCTGATAGTATAGCACAACCGGGAGCCGGTGAGTGAGGCAATGAAGGAACGATCCCGCAACCCAGCAACAAAAATTATCGCCCGGGAGCGTATTGAGATCCTGTTCCATGAAGCGCGGCAGGCATTCCCGGCCAATCCCGAACGGAGCAACCGTTACGTGGAAATGGCCCGGAAGATCGCCATGCGCCAGAGAATACGGATTGACCGCGAGTACCGGCGCCAGTACTGCCATCACTGCTACTGCTACCTCGTACCAGGAAAGAACATGCGGGTAAGGGTACACGACGGCCACGTCGTTGTAACCTGCTTATCCTGCAACAAGAAGACCCGTTTTCGGGTGGTGAATCGCCATGCCAGATCAGAATGATCGATCCATGCAAGACCTAAAACCGACCGTCTGGATCGGGAAACAGGGCTGTACTGGGACCATGATCGAAGAGATCGTCTCCCAGCTCAAGAAGCGCAAACAGATCAAAGTCAAATGGCTGCAGAATACCGAAGTCGATCCCGAAGCAATTGCAAATGATGCCAAGGCAGTCCTGGTTGAAGTTCGGGGTCGGACCATGATTCTTGCAGAAAAAGGGAAAAAGAGCCCGAAATCATAACTTTTCTTCATCGGGCAAGGGGGGAATCTCCCTCTCGAAACGTATAAAAACCTTATTCACGAATAAGTAAAGACTGTTATTTATTTATTAAACAGTGAGGTCTCTAGATGACAACAGTGTACGATGTCCCGGCCGACCATATTATTCGTAAGGTCGCCGAGGAGCTCAAGAACCGCAAGGAGGTTGTTCCTCCTGCATGGGCTGCCTTTGCAAAAACCGGGGTACATAAAGAAATGCCGCCCGAAGATCCGGACTGGTGGTTTATCCGGGCAGCAGCCGTGTTGAGACGTGTCTATGTCGACGGCCCCCTGGGTGTCGAACGGATGCGGAGTTTTTATGGTGGAAAGAAGAACCGCGGCTCAAAGCCGAACGCATTCCGCAAGGGAAGCGGTTCTATCCTGCGCAAGTCGCTCCAGCAGCTTGAAGCAGCCGGCCTTATCATCCACGACAAGACCGGGCGCAGGGTTTCCCCGGCAGGTATGTCTTTCCTTGACAACATTGCCCAGGAAGTCAAGACCAACCCGCCCGCACCGGTACCCAAGAGGGTAAAGGCTGAAGCAGAACCCGAGCCCAAGAAGGCCGACGGAAAGAAATCCGAAGGCAAGAAGGGAGCAAAGGCTGCTGACGGCGCCAAGACCGAAAAGAAACCGGCAGCAAAGAAGTCCGAAAAGAAAGCTGAAACCCCTTAAGTGAGGTGAACCAATGGGAGACGACGAGCTTAGTGAAATCCGGAAAAGAAGGATGGCGCAACTGCAGCAGCAGGCTGGAGACCAGCAGGCAATGCAGGAAGAGCTCGAGCGACAACAGCGTGTGAAAAACCAGATGCAGATGGTTCTCATGCAGATTCTCGAGCCTGATGCCCGCGAACGCCTGAACACTATCAAGCTCACGAAACCGGATTTTGCCGGTGCCGTTGAGCAGCAGCTGGTAGCGCTCGCCCAGAGCGGGCGTCTCAAGCAGAAAATCACCGATGCACAGCTAAAGGAGCTGCTCAGGCAGCTCGCGCCAGCGAAACGGGATTACTCCATAACAAGAAAATAATGATAGCCGGAGTGCTGTTTAGCGGCGGGAAGGACAGTTCCCTTGCAGCAATAATGCTGGGTACGTATTATGAGGTTGAACTCAACACGTTTGTGTTCGACCCGACCCGCCCAATCCCGACAATTGAGGCTGCGGCTGACGCGCTGGGATTTCCCATAAAAAAAAGAGTATTTCCGCAAGGCCTGCTTGATGAACTTGTGGATCAGGTCATCCGTGACGGGTATCCGAACGATGCCATCAACCGGGTGCACCAGGTCGCAGTATCGGCGCTTTGCAGGGAATACAAGGTAGTCGGGGATGGTACACGGTTCAACGACCGGGTTCCGATGCTCACCCGTGAAACGGTGCAGAGCCTCGGGAACCGGACCGGTTGTTCCTATGTCCGCCCCCTGCTCGGGTTTGTGAAACCCGAAGTGGACCGGCTGGTTGACCGGCTTCTCGTAGTAACCTACGGGGAAACCGGTACAATCCGGAACGGTGATTACGAATCCGAGATCAGGGATGCGATCCGCACCCGCGGGATTGATCCTGCCCCCCTGTTCCCGGCACATCACGACCAGTCGCTGGTCGTGGGCAGGAAAGAATAATCCGTCAAGGTGACAACATGAGCAAATTAAGTAAAGGCAGAAAGATCCGGCTGGCTAAGGCCTGCGACCAGAACCGTCGCGTGCCCCAGTGGGTGATGGTCAGGACTAAACGTGCGGTCGTTGCGCACCCGAAGAGACGCAACTGGCGCAAGAGCACGCTGAAGGTGTAAGCCATGGCAGAAAAGATGCAGGAGCACATTTACGTCATTCCGCTCCGGGACGCACGCAGGATGCCCCGGTGGAAGCGGAGCAATGGTGCGATCAAGGATATCCGGAAGTACCTTGCAAAGCACATGAAGAGCGAAGACGTCAAGCTCGATCAGAATATCAACGAAAAGGTGTGGAGCCGGGGCAGTTCAAAGCCGCCATCAAAAATCCGGGTCCGTGCCATGAAGCTGGAGGACGGGCAGGTTCAGGCAGAACTTGCGCCGGAATCGTGAAGTTATGGAACGATCGATCACGTTTGCAGGCGATCCGAATATCGGGGTTTTTGCCCGGGTAGTCGGGAACATCGCCATAATTCCTCCTGAATCACCGGAGGATTTCCGGCAGGCGGTCAGTGCGGCACTGAATGCCGAACTGGTTGAGACGACCATCCAGGGGAGTTCGATTATCGGATCCCTTGTTGCCGGCAACAGCCGGGGAATTGTCGTTTCCGGGCTTGCAACAGAAGAAGAAGTTGCCGTGCTGGAAAAGCACCGCAAGGTCTTCCTCTTAAAAGAAGCGATGAATGCTGCTGGTAACGTGATCATGGCAAACGATACGTTTGCCGCTGTCCATCCTGACATGCCCACGGATCTCGCGCACGAGATTGCAGAATTCCTCGGCGTCGAACTGATCACCCTGACTCTTGGCGGAGTAAAAACCGTCGGGATGGCAGGGGTTGCCACCAACAAGGGCGTTCTCGTGCACCCCCGGGCAACCGCCCAGGAGATTGCACGGCTCGAAGAGGTGGCAAAGGTCCCGGTAGGTACCGGCACGATCAACATGGGGAGCGGTCTGGTCGGGACCGGTCTCATGGTGAATGAAAGCGGGTACCTCGCTGGTAATGCGACGAGCGGATTTGAGCTTGGCAGGATTGAGGACGTATTTGGATTTCTGGAGTGATAATATATGGCAGAGCAGAAGTTTGAGGTTAAAGGCACATTTTTGATGGGCGAGAACTGGATGCCGTACACGAAAGTGATTGCAGCACCCAACGCAAAACAGGCGGAGGAGCGCACGTTTGCCGTTATCGGCAGCAAGCACAACCTGAAGCGCCGCTACATCAAGGTCGACAACGTCAGCCCGGTCAAGGCTGAGTAATTTTTTTCTTTTCATCCGAATCTCCGGTGGGATCACCGGGGATGAAGATTCATCTCCCGTTGCGGGATTAAAAAAATTGACAGGTTCCAGTCTTACCTGTATCTCCGGAACAATGCCGGGTTCTGGCGTTGAATCCACCACCTTCGAACCAGGAATCCGCCTCCCACAAGAACAATCCCGGCTGCGAACACGAGGGGATACACGAACCCGTTGCCCTGTACCGGATTATCCGATGCAGTTCCAGTATCTGATGCCGCAGCAGGTGCTTTGAGGGCCGGTGCCGTAACCGATTGTTCTGGAATATCAGGTTCCTGCTCAACGGGAGCGACGGTACTTATTGTCCCGTCCGGCGTGGGATTTTCTACAGCCTGCTGAGGGGCAAGGATCACACGTCCCGCTGCCACAGCAAAGCGGGCAAAACCGGGAGTTATGGCACTGAACCAGACCCGCCCGGATTCCTCGCGGACAAATGATGTTGGGAGTTGTTCCCATTGCCCGTTCTTTGAGTAAAGCATCACGATATCGGCAGGAACATAGTTGTTTGCATCCAGCCATGCTCGGTCAAGGGAAAATATGACCGTTCCCTGCTGCACCGCATCAGCCCGTATCCAGTCAACGAGAATCTCTGCAAAACCTGCCGTATTAACCCCGGGCGGAACAGATGTGCCGGCCGTCTCCGGCTCCCTGACGATGCACCGGATCTCTCCGGAGAATGTAGTTTGCGGAATGATCGTAACCGATTCAATCCTTACCGGGTTTGCAGCGGAAAGCGATTTGCCGAATGAAAAGGTAATTGCCTCTCCAGAATGCACGACCTCTTTTACCGAGCTCTGAACCGCGGGGGTATCGGAACCGGAATCTGCTCCGTCAGGTGTCGTTACTACGGGAACCGGGGCAGCCTCGGTATACCACGTATCATTGTAATAGCCGGAAGAATCCGCTCCGCCCAGCAGCCACATTTTGTTTCCAAGAACCCCTGTTGTGTGCGAATAACGTGCCGGAAATGCTGCCGTGGCATTTCCAGATGCCCAGATATTTCCTTCAGCGGAATACCATGAGTCATTCATCGAGCCCAGAAGGTTCTGTCCCCCGGTGATCCATATGTTTCCGTCAAAGATCGTGGCTGTATGATCGGATCGCCCGGAAAACGCAGCGGACCCGTTCACCAGCGTCCACAGCGCCCCGTCACCGGATTTCCACGTATCATTCAGGTAATTCCCGTCATAACCCCCGATGATCCACATCTTGTCCAGAAAGACAACGGATCGCTGGCGGTCCCGTGCCGGGAATTCAGCCGAGGCATTTGCGAGTGTCCAGATGTTTCCGTCCGTGGAATACCACGTATCATTGACGAGATGGGATGTGTACCCGCCGATAACCCACATACGGTTGTTGTACACCACCGCAGAATGGTAACTCCGGGCCGGGAATTCAGGTGAAGCGTTTACAAGCGTCCAGATATTCCCGTCCGTTGAGGACCAGGTATCGTTCAGACTTCCAGACATGCCGGAACCCCCGATAATCCACATGCGGTTGTTAAAGACGAGGGAAGCCGAAGCGCTGCGACCCGTGAAACCCGCAGATGCATTCACCAGCGTCCAGGTGATCCCGTCTGCTGAAGACCATGTATCGTTCCGGATAGTCAGGCCGTTTGTTCCCCCAAGGATCCACAACCGGTCATTGAAGACAACCGTAGTATGATCCGAACGAGCAGGAAATTCCGCGCTCAGGTTACCTGCGGACCAGTCTGCGCCGGTGACTGCTGAACCGGGAACTACGAATATAGTGATCAGGATGAGGAGTGCGAGATTAAGACAAGGAACCTTCATAATGCGGTTTTTCAGAGATTTGTGATGAATAGTCTGTCTTTTACGTATCTATAAAAAAGGTGATGAAATGATCCTCACCCTTCCATATTCCTGCATATGTGCCGGTCGAAATCCATGACCGTTATTTGTCATGAAAATTTTGAGTTTTGTCGACGATATTCAACTCAACCGGAAATTAAATTCGCAAAGCAAAATTTTCATTGCTTGGGTGCGAAGTCTTTGGCTTCATACGGGTTTTTTTAGAAAATCCTGTTAAAAAAGAGAAACTGAATGAATCCCTGCGATCTCAACTCTCCCTGCAGATGAGATCGCCCGCATGGACCGGGTGCTCCACCCGGATTCCGATATCCAGTCCTTCGTCTGCTTCGGTAATCGGTGTATGCTCCAGTTCCATGGACGTTACGGACTGGTAGAAGTCCTCGTGCGGCCCGTGGACACGGATCCGGTCTCCTTTTGCGAGATGTTCCGTTAATACAACAGCGGCAACCCCGATTTTTGGGTAGTAGTGGGTTACTTTGCCAACCATGGTCTGCATTCTCTTCTCCCTCCCTACATGGGACTAATACCGGGTGAGATGCCATAAAGTTTTCTGCCGGATTTCCTGTCGGCTGACCCGTGCTATTTGCCAGGGGTTTTACCGTATTCCTGCTGGGGAATTTCGGATGATTATGGTTACCCGGGTTAACGTACGACCTGGTACCCTGCACTGGTGAGAACCCGGTCCACGTAATCTTCCCATGCATTCTCTTCTGGGATTTCACGACCGGCAATCTCCTGCTGCCAGAGGTTCCGGAGTGGATGGTCCATGGTTGTAAAATAGCGGGATGCATCCATGACACGGCCGATCCGGTGACCGTCCGGATTGAGGATGAGGATACGGAAACAGGAGTATTGCCGGCAGAGTTCGGGCCGGGAATTATGGACCGTGCAGATTACAGTTCCCGGTTCTTTCTGCCTGAGGAACGGGCAGGCCATCGGACGGATGGATTTGATGTCCTGTGAATAGAAGAGCTCTTTTTTATCCGTGTCAAGGCGGACGGTCCGTTCCTCGCCCGTACTCGTATACATGATATGGAATTCCTGCGGAGCGGTCTCATTACGGATCTCGATGATCTCGCCCATGGAGCTGCAGCACTCCCCGCATTTCTGGCAGTTGAACGCCACGTTGGGTCAGTCTTGTACTGGATATCTTCCCGGATGAATAAAACTGGCGCTTTGCGATCCGGTACGGGAACCCGCAGCATGGCCGGGGGGTACCCCCCCTCCCCCCCAGGCTGGCTTTAATGAGGGGTACCTGCCCCCCTTCAGGATCCTGTTTTTCGGTGCTTCCTCTCGTGATACTACGTCGGAATCCAGCGTACGGTTATGGTTCCATATGGTTGTCTAACAGGGGGGGTCCCCACCCCTCCCACTCAGGGACCCACCCCCCACCCCCCCTTGCTCAAAAAAAATCGGAGGGGGGAGGGGGGGTACCCTCCCCCACCTCAAATATGGGTAACACAGATTTTTTTGCAACCGGTATCGTGCCATTTTGCATGGAATTATCTCCTGAATGCATCAGCATCCTTACCTTCTCATGGATGAGTAAGGGGGGGATACCCACCCCTCGTACTGAAGGAGGGGTAGCTACCCACCCCCCCCACCCAGGGGACCCCCCACCCCCCCTGCCCAAAAAAAGTCGGAGGGGGGGAGGGGGTACCCCCCCCTTTGTGGGTGCACAGGCATACGGGCATAAACCGAACATTCGGATCTGATCAGGATGAAAATAATGTGACAGGTACTGCCCCGGCTCCGTCCTCGGATCCTATAATGATGTATTTATGGTAATGGAGGACATACATATCAGGAGACGGATATATCACGATCACCAGAACGTGGGGTGCAGGATTATGGCAGACACACAGCAACCAATAGATCAGCGCGAACTGATGACGCTTCAGCATTACCTCAAGGAATACGGGCAGCAGGCCGAGATGTTTGTCGGCCAGCTCGAAATGCTGGAGAACGGCCGGATGGAAGCGCTTGCCGCAATTGAGACCCTTGAAGCAATGGTTGCGTCCGAAGACGGGACCGTTCTTCTCCAGATCGGCGGGGGGGTAAGCGTACGGGCCAAGATACTCGAGCCGGAAAAGATCCTGATAGCCATCGGCGCTGAAGTTGTTGTTGAGCGCCCGAACAAGGAAGCCATCGATTACTTAAAAGAACGGCTCATGGAGATGGAAGCCTCACAGAAGAGGGTTGCCGAAACACTCGACAAGCTCCGGGCCCAGATGACCGAGATAAACCGGCGCCTCGAATACGGCTACCAGCAGCAGCCGATGGCTGCAATGGAAGAAGAGTAACGGGGTTCTCGCAGGCATGTTCGGGGGTCTTAAAGAACGGTTGCAGGCCGTGCGGAACCGGCTTGGCAGCAGCATCCAGTCAGCAGAAGAGAGCCCGGCGGCTGCTGAAGACACCCCGGTCTCTGCAGAGATGCCGGTTACCCCTGCATCAGAGACCGTAACCCCGTCATCGCCAACTTTTGTCGACAAGGTCAAAGTCCTGATCAAGGACCGGGAACTGATTGTATCGGACAAGAATGTTGCCGAAGCTCTCGACGAACTCGAGATGATGCTTCTCGAAAGCGATGTTGCCCTGCCGGTTACTGATGCCATTATCTCGCATGTCCGGAAAAGCCTGGTCGGGAAACGCCGGAAAATTGGCGAATCGGTCGATGCGATGGTCGTCGGGGCTCTTAAATCGGCCCTGCTCGAAGTCCTCGGCAAAGGTTTCGATCTCTCGGATTATATACGGACCCACCCGCACCCGGTCAAGATCCTGTTTACCGGGGTCAACGGAACCGGTAAGACCACTACGGTTGCAAAGATCGGGGCTTACTTAAAAAAACAGGGATTCTCAGTTGTTATCGGTGCCGGCGATACCTACCGGGCAGGGGCAATCGAGCAGATCGATGTTCATGCAGCCCGGCTCGGCATCAAGATTATCCAGCACCAGCAGGGCGGGGATCCGTCAGCGGTTCTGTTTGATACCGTGCAGTATGCAAACGCCCATAAAATCGATGTCGTTCTTGCCGATACAGCGGGACGGTTCCATAACAAGGCGAACCTCATGAGCCAGCTCGACAAGATCCGGCGGGTCATGAAACCCGACCTGATTGTCTATGTCGATGAAGCGGTTGCGGGTAATGATGCGGTCACCCGGGCAGCGGAGTTCGACCGGACCGTTGGTGCAAACGCGGTAGTTCTCACGAAAGCCGATATGGATTCCCGGGGTGGTGCTGCGATTTCTATTGCCCACACTATTGGAAAACCCCTCATGTTCATCGGCACCGGGCAGGCATACGAAGATATTATGCCTTTTGAACCGGAGAAAGTCGTAGAAGAACTGCTGGAGGGAAGTGCCTGATGCTTGACGGATTATCCTCATCCTTAAAAGATGCGTTAAAGAAACTGGCCGGAAAGACCGTAGTTGACCGGGCAGCAGTCGATGAGCTGGTCAAGGATCTCCAGCGTGCGCTCATTTCGTCGGATGTCAACGTCAAGCTCGTCATGGAGCTCAGTAAGGCGGTCCGCACCCGGTCGCTTGAAGAGGAACTCCCGAAAGGCACCAACGTCCGGGAACATGTCCTGCGTATCGTCTACCAGGAACTCGTACGACTGGTATGGGCTTCGACCGATGTCAAACTGGAACCGCAGACTATCCTCATGGCGGGTCTCCAGGGCAGCGGTAAGACCACGACCACCGGAAAACTCGCCCGGTACTTCCAGAAGAAGGGACTTAAAGTCGGGGTCATCTGTGCCGATACGTTCCGGCCGGGTGCCTATGACCAGCTCTCGACTCTCTGCCAGAAGATCAATGTGCCCTGTTTTGGCGACCCGAAATCAACCGACGCCCGCCAGATTGTCAAAGACGGGCTTGTTGCTCTCAAGGATCTTGAACTCATCATTGTCGATACCCAGGGTCGTCACGCTCTTGAAGCCGACCTTATTACCGAGATCATCGACCTGAATGAAATTACCAGGGCAACCCACCGCTGGCTTGTTATCGATGCGGCACTGGGCCAGATGGCAAGCGAGCAGGCCCGGCGTTTCCACGAGGCCATCGGGATCGACGGGGTCATTATCACCAAGATGGACGGCACGGCAAAAGGTGGCGGTGCAATGTCTGCGGTGGCAGAGACCAAGAGCGGGATCGTCTTTATAGGCAGTGGCGAGACCATCGAGGATCTTGAGCGGTTCGATCCGGATGGGTTCATCTCCCGGCTGCTCGGGATGGGTGACTTAAAGGCCCTTGTCGAGCGGGCGACCGAAGCAATGATCGAGGCCGGGGGGGGGGATGTCGATCTCAATACGATGATGAAGGGCAAGTTTACCCTTCGCGACATGTACAAACAGCTCGAAGCCCTCAACAAGATGGGACCCCTCAAGCAGATCATGGGAATGCTCCCGCTCGGGAACATGGAACTTCCTGAAGGGGTCTATGATGTGACGAGCACGAAGATGGTCCGGTACCGGATCATCATGGACTCGATGACCCCTACCGAACTTGACGATCCGACCCTTATCAACAGCTCCCGGATGCAGCGGATCGCTCACGGGGCCGGTGCAACACCGGACGAAGTGCGGGAACTCTTAAAATATTTCAAGACAATGCAGCGCACCTTAAAGGGGATGCGGGGTGCCGGCGGCGGAAGATTCAATATGCAGCGCCTGATGAAGCGCTTCTCCGGAATGCAGTGAAATGACCTCGTTTATTGTTATCGGGCATACTGCCCGCACGGACGGGGAATTTTCCCTCAATGACCTCCCGGGCAGCGGAGGGAGGATGGATGTCCTCTGCCGGTGCGTGAATGCATCATTTTTCCTCTCGCACGATCTCCGCAGGGATACGGAATGCTATCTTGTTCTTTGTGGGGCTCCGGATGGACAAAAGACCATCCGGTTCACCGGTGAAACGGTCAAGTACCTTTCGCCCGATGAGCGGAGTGCAGGAGCCCTGATCAAGAAAGCGCTCGCGATCCCGTGCGGGAGCGAGTTCCGGGAAGCTGCACCGGGGGTCTTCATCCGCAAGGGCGGTCTTGAACGACTTGCCGGGGAACTTAAAATTGCAGTGCTGGATGAGAAAGGTACCGATATCCGGTCTGCCGATCAACTGCCGGATGCGTTCCTGCTCTCGGATCACCAGAATTTCACTGCAGATGAAGAAGCGCTGATAGCAGGATGCCCGCAGTATTCGGTAGGGCCACGCTGCCTGCATGCTGATCATACAATAACGGTCCTCTTAAACGAGTTTGACCGAAGGAGATGCTGAATGGAACTAGCACATAAGGTAAAGGAGATTCTCGCGTACGGCGATTGCTGTGATCACTGCCTCGGCCGGTTCTTCGGCAAACGCTCGCACGGGCTCTCCAATGATGAACGCGGACGCGGCCTGCGGATTGCCCTTGCCCTTGAAGAGAATATTCCCTATAAAAAGCCGGAAGGAACCTGCTGGGTCTGCGGCAACTTCTTCGATTCGGTTCCCGGCTGGGCTGAGAAGGTTGTTAAGGCAGTGGAGGGTATCGAGTTTTCAACCCTTCTCGTCGGCTGCAGGGTTCCGCCCCTGATTGCCGAGAACGAAGAGATGGTCTGGAGCGATCTTGGCCTTTCCGAACCGGAACCGTTCAAATCGGAAGTGAACCGTGAAGTAGGAAAAGCTGTTTCTGCACGGATCGGTAAAGTCGTGGATTTCAAAAAGCCGGAACTGGTTATCATTCTTGACCCGTCAACCGGGAACGTGGAAGTCCAGATCAATTCGATCTTCTTCTACGGGCGATACCAGAAATTCGAGCGTGGGATCCCCCAGACCCACTGGGACTGTCGTGCCTGCCGGGGTAAAGGCTGCGAGAAATGCAATTTCACCGGCCGGCAGTACCTGGATTCTGTCGAGGAACTTATCGGCAGGCCGGCGATTGAGATGTTCGATGCGGAAAATGCTATACTTCATGGCGCGGGCCGCGAGGATATCGATGCCCGGATGGTCGGGACCGGCCGGCCGTTCATTCTCGAACTTATCTCGCCGAAGAAGAGGGCGGTCGACCTGGCCGAACTCGAATCTGTAATCAATAAAACCGCAGAAGGAAGGGTTTCTGTCGCAATTACGCGATGGAGCGCGAGAGAAGAGGTGGAAACCCTTAAATCAAACAAAGCGCATAAAAAATACAGGATCCTGGTCGAGGTTGAAGGCGTAGTATCTGCGGATGAGTTCGCAAATGCCACAAAAACCCTGCAGGGCGTCACAATAAACCAGCGCACGCCCGAACGGGTTGCCCACCGGAGAGCAGATAAAATCCGTGAGCGCAAGGTTCTCGATATCGAGTGCGTAGGGATGGAGGACAACAAATTTGTTGTTGAAGTCCTCGGCGAAGCCGGTCTCTACATCAAGGAACTCGTATCAGGGGACGGTGGCAGAACAATTCCAAGTCTTGCCGAGATCCTGAAGAAATCAGCCCACGTCACCAGCCTCGACGTCGTGCAGGTAGAAGGAGTAAAGGAGGGAGAATAACATGGCACATCACAATGGTCCAAGAAAGAAAACACGGTATAAGTTCAAGAAAGATTTACGGAAGCGGGGTCTGCCGCCGGTAACCTCGGTTATCCAGCGGTTCGAGATCGGCGACCGGGTTCACATTGTCGTTGAGCCGAGCATCCAGAAAGGAATGCCGCACCGCAGGTTCCATGGAAAGACCGGAACCGTTATCGGTCAGCGCGGCCGGGCATGGATGCTTACTATCCGTGATGGCGACGCAGATAAGATCGTCATCTCAAGACCACAACATCTAAAAGCACAAAAGTAAATTCCTCAATCAGGTGATTGGCATGAAAGTAAAGGGTATTATTAGCGAAGAAAAGGCTACGCTCCCCGAGCTGCGTGGAGTCCTTTTAGGGGTAGAGTCTGAACGGATTGCCGCTGAAAAGGAAATGTCATATGAGTTCCGGCGCAGTATCGAGCATGTCAATCAGCTTGCAAAGACAACGCCGGAAAAATCACGGGATCTCGTCGCGGCTCTCTCCGAAATGGAGAAGATGAAGCCGGAGATTGCCTATCGTATCGCCAATATTATGCCAAAGACCCGCGACGAAGTCCGGGCAATCTTTGCCAAAGAGCGGTATACCCTCTCCCCTGAAGAACTCGATAAGATTATCGAACTGGTAATGGCACACTTCTGAGGTGTGACATGAAGGTGGAGAAAAAAGAGGTCAATGCGATCGTACTGGATGTGCTCCTGAAGGGCCATCCGGATGATCCCCGCCCGCCGTTCAAGCGTGAACCGCTTGTCCAGGCAATCGGGATGGAACAGTTCAAGCTTCTCGAACTTGTACCGAAGGCTGCTGCTATTATCGATCTTCACGAGAAGGTCTATATCGGCGATTCCGAACGGGAAAAGATCGAACGGGTGAAACGCCGTATCGGGTACGGGGATCTGACCCAGACGGCAAAAGGCGAGCTCCCGTTCATTATCGAGAAGATCGTCAAAGATAGGGAACCGGATTTTGTCGCGTTTTTTAACAAGGCAATTTCGATCACCCCCAAGCTCCACATGCTTCACCTGCTTCCCGGCATTGGCAAGAAGCTGATGTGGGAGATCCTCGAATCACGGAACCGGAAACCGTTCGAGAGTTTTGCCGATATATCGGCCCGGATCAAATCGATTCCCCATCCCGAAAAGATGATCATAGCCCGGATCCTCGAAGAACTCCAGGACCCGGAGACCAAGTATCACGTGTTCACCACGAAATGAAAGCCCGTCACGACCAGCACTTCCTTATCGATCCAAACGCGATCAACCGGATTGCTGATTGTGCGGAGGTGCGGGGAAAGCAGGTGCTCGAGATCGGGCCGGGGAACGGGGCGCTGACCCGGGCCCTGCTCGACCGGGGGGCATTTGTCCACGCGGTAGAACTTGACGGCCGGCTCTGCGAGGAGCTAGCCGATCGCTTTTCTGACGAGATTTCTGAAGGGAAACTGACGGTTACGCACGGCGATGCGACCCGGTGCCCGCTTCCGGAATTCGAGATGGTAGTCTCGAACCTCCCCTACTCGGTTTCATCGAAGATCACCTTCCGCCTGCTCGATATCGGGTTTGAAGTTGCGGTGCTGATGTACCAGAGCGAGTTTGCAGAACGGATGGTTGCCCATGCGGGAACAAAGGATTGCGGCAGGCTTTCGATCATGGTACAGACCTATGCCGCAGTACAGACGTGTTTCAGACTCCCGCCCCAGTGCTTCTCGCCCCGACCTCAGGTCCATTCGACGGTTGTCAAAATCTTCCCCCGCGATCCGATCTTTTTCATCAATGACCGGAAGCGGTATGCGGATGTAGTCCGGGCCCTTTACTCCCACCGGCGCAAGACGGTGCGCAACTGTCTCAAAGGTTCTGCATCCATGCTGGATCCGGCATGGGTCGAACGGGTCATTGCAGCCCTGCCCGACGAGATTCTCACGAGCCGGCCGGAAGCATTGTATCTGGAAGATTACGCAACAATTGCAAATATTGAGTAATTTTAACCTTCTTTTTTCATGATTGCGGGCCAGGTTTCGGTATCTCTTATATTGTGGAATCTGCAACTCCGCAGTGTAATCCCGCCAACCTTAATTGAAGTGACAGGAGATCATTAGTCACGCATGAAATGGAAAGGCCATGATCGCGTTCCGCTCCGTATTGTTGATCCGGCGGATTCTCTGGCAACGAACGAGATCAGCGCGATAGCCCCGCTGATCGTCTCCGCCAGCCGGTCAACCGATATCCCGGCATTCTACGGGGACTGGTTCATGGCCCGGCTGGATGCGGGATATGTCAGATGGAACAGCCCGTTTGGTGGTAACCCGGTTTATGTCTCGTTTGCGAAAACCCGGGTTATCGTTTTCTGGTCCAAGAACCCCGCCCCGTTTTTCCGGCACCTTGATTCTCTTGACCAAAAGGGATACGGGTACTACTTCCTTATCTCGCTTAACGATTATGACGCCGAACGCCTCGAACCCGGCGTCCCCCCGCTTGAGGAGCGGATAGAATCGTTTATCCGGCTGTCACAGCGGATCGGGAAAGGCCGGGTTGTCTGGCGGTATGATCCGCTCGTCCTCTCGGATACGATCACGGTCGGGACACTGCTCGAAAAGATCCGGCGGACTGGTGACCGGATTCACCCGTTCACGGAACGGCTTGTCATCAGTTTTGTCGACATAGAAAAATATGTAAAAGTAAAGCGGAACCTGCATAAAGGGGGATATGGGGATGTCCGCGAGTTTACTGGCGCGGAAATTTCCCGTTTTTGCGAAGGATTAGCGCGTCTCAATAAAAACTGGGGACTCACTATCACAGCCTGCGGGGAGGCGCGGGATCTCTCCGGTTACGGTATCGGCCGGGGCCAGTGCATCAGTTACGATCTGATGATGAAAGAGTTTGCCGGGGATCGGGTGCTCATGGAATTCCTGCGACCTGCTGATCAGCGAACCCTTAGCGGAACGGGAGCACGGTCTCCCCGGGATCTCAGGGATCCGGGCCAGCGGAATACCTGCACCTGCATCGTGTCCAAGGATATCGGGCAGTATTCGACCTGCATGCACCTCTGCGCTTACTGTTATGCAAACACGTCGCCAGCAGTGGTGCAAAGGCAGTATGCCCGGTATCTTGAAGATGCAGAACAGGGAATCTTCCATGATTCGATAACCGGGTGAGCCCGAGCCCTGTTCAGAATTCCCTCATGATTTTTATCGCACAGAATTTACCACACATGGTGCATTCCTCGCCATCATCCGCGAGGGCCTGTGCACGGGCAGGATCGATGGCACACCGGATCTGGCCCTTCCGGTCCAGAGCCGCCCGCATCACTGCGACATCGTGATCCCGGGCATCCCGGCCATACTTTACCGTATCCCCGATATGGGCCGCGATCTTAAACGCGATCAATCCCTCTTTTACCGCTTCCGGGCTGGGGAGGCCAAGGTGTTCTGCGGGAGTGATGTAACAGAGATAATCAGCCCCGGCAGCACTGGCAATGCTTCCCCCGGTACACCCGGCAATATGATCGTAGCCTGCCGCGATATCGGTTGGCAGCGGGCCGGCGACGAAGAGCGGGAATACGGTCTGTTTCTTGTATTCTTTGACGTACCGGGGAATACGGTCGCTCCGGATATGCCCCCCGCAACCTTCGATGATGACCTGCACTCCTGATTCATGTGCCCGGGCTGCAAGGGTCGCATTCTGCCGGATCTCTTCCATCTGCATACGGTCCCTCCGGTCGTGGATGCATCCGCTCCGGGCGGTGTTGCCAAGCGACAGGACGATGTCATGCTTTTTGCAGATTGAAAGAATTTCATCGAAATGCTCAATGAACGGGTTCTCGCACTTGTTAAGGAGCATGAAAGCGCTTGTAATTGAACCTCCCTTGGAGACCATTCCCATCAGGCGTTTTTTCTTTTGTAACGCGCCGAGCATGGTACGGTTCACGCAGTGAATAACAAGCGAGCTGACCCCCTGTTCGACCTGCATGCGGAGCATGGACAGGATATCATTCCCGGTCATTTCCGCAAGCCCGTGTTCCACAACGGTCTGGTACACGGGAACCGTTGTGATCGGCAGCGTGGTGTGTTCGAAAATTACCTGCCGTATGGCATTGATGTCTCCGCCCATCGAAAGATCGCTGATGGTGTCAGCACCGAACTCTTGGGCTATCCGGGCTTTCCGGATCTCGTCATCGGGACTGATACGGTTGGATGAAGTACCGAGATTGACATTGATCTTTGTTGAAAGACCCGTGCCGATTCCGACCAGGCGTTTTTTACGCTGCATGATCACGACGCGGCCTTCTGCTACCCGGTGCCGGAGGAGTTCCGGATCGATCTTCTCTTCCCGTGCAAGGTCTCGGATCTGCCCTGTGATTTTTCCTTCTTGTGCCTGCTCGACCAGTGTACTCATAGGAATCCCGTAATCCTGGTATTCTCCGGAGATATTGGGCTGCCGGCATTAAATATCCCGGCATCCGGACCTGCCGGTTTCAGAGAGGAGATAAACAATGAACGCAGACACAGGTATACCAACCAGATACCGTGCTGTGATTCTATGGCGTTTGACCGTGACCAGGTCTATGTACCCGAAGCTGATACGTATCTCATGCTCGATGCAGCCCGGGCTGAAGTGAAGACTGGTGACCGGGTTCTTGAGATTGGAACCGGCTCCGGGACGATTTCAGCAGACCTTGTCCGGATGGCGAATGTCGTTGCAACGGATATCAACCCGCACGCTGTATTCTGTGCCCGAAAAAAAGGTGTGGACGTGATCCAGATCGATCTCTTCTCCGGCATGCGAGGTACGTTCGATCTGGTGATATTCAACCCGCCGTATCTACCTACGCAGCCGGAGGAACGGATCGATGACTGGCTGGAATACGCACTCGACGGGGGAGTGAGCGGACGGGATGTCATCGGGCGTTTTGCTGAGGGGATCGGGGAGGTCCTGTCTCCCGGGGGCCGGATTCTCCTGCTGATTTCGTCCCTCACGGGTCTTCCGGAAGTACGGGATCTTTTCTCCCGCCAGGGGTTCACTTCTGAAATTGTCCTGAAAAAGAAAGTCGAGGATGAGACATTGTATGTGCTGAAGATCGTCCGGATTGCTGATAAGGAAAGCCGGGGCAGTAGTGTAAAACCATAACCGGGGCGTTAACCCCATTACCCTTCCCGCTGTATGGTAAGTATCCTATGATCCTCCGCGTCTTCACGATCATCCTTGAACCGAAAAACCCGATCCGGTTTGCTCCCGACAGGCTTCAGACTTTTTTTTCAGACAGGCTTGCAGAGTATACTGCACTTCATAAGGATACCGGTACGGATTTTCTCTACCGGTACCCTGCGGTGCAGTGTAAGACGATCAAAAATTCCCTCATGGTAACAGGCATCAGCCAGGGCGCTGATCTCATTCGGCAGATTTCTGACGGGCAGGTGGAAATCGGGGCTGGCGATAACACCTGTACTATCCTTGAACGAGACCCGTCGATCCGGCAGGAGGAATTTGGTATTACGGGAGAGTCGAAAACCTATGAATTCCTGACCCCGTGGCTTGCACTGAACCAGCAGAACGCGAAAAAATTCTATGACCTGAAAGGTAAACCCGAGCGGGATGCATTCATGCAGAAGATTCTTGCCGGTACTCTCAGTACGCTTGCCAAATCCGTTAACTATCCCGTGACGGTACCGATCACCAGCGAAGCAAAAGTCCGGTTCAAACATGAACGGATCAACAGGGAAAATGTGATGGTGTTTGTCGGCAGGTTCACCACAAATCTCAAAATCCCTGATTACCTGGGTATCGGGCAGTCTGTTTCACAAGGGTATGGTACTATAAGGGAAACGGCTCCGGAAAACCCGGAACCTGATCAATAACCGGTCCGGTTCGGGAAAAGTACCCCTGCGGGAGGTTTTCTGCATATGCATCCTGTGACCTCCCGGGGCATATAAAAAAGATGTGAAATCCTTCAGCCGCCGCGATTTTCGTTTACCGTTTTCAGACGATCAGCCGTTTCCGCATCAGGTTGATGGCAATGATGCTGATAATTCCTGTCACGATACAGATCCAGGCAAGGTGGAGTCCCAGGGTCCACATAAGATCCGGCAGGGTCAGCATCCGCATGATGGCAACGAGGTGGGTAAGCGGCAGGATGGCAAGGGCCGCATACTGGAGGACGACCGGCAGCAGGGTGAGCGGGAAGAATGTTCCCGAGAAGAGCATCATCGGGGTGATGAAGAGGAACGCGGGATAGTTCAGGGTATCGATACCGGGGGTGACTGCTGTAAAGCACATCGCGATACCTGCGAACATAAGCCCGCCGAGGATTGCAACCGGGATCGTGAGCAGGGCAAGGGGAAGTGAGATCACGCCGAATGCTGCAAAAACCGGCAGCATGATGATAACATAGATAACGCTCCGGGTTGCCCCCCAGAGCAGTTCTCCGGCAATAACGTCCTCGATTGAAAGCGGGGTTGCGATCATCGCATCGAAACTCTTCTGGTAATACATCCGGACATACGACCCGTACGTACATTCGAAGAAAGCTGAGTTCATTACCGAGATGGCAAGGATTGCCGGTGCTATGTAATTCACGTACGGGACCCCGTCGATGACCCCGATATAACTCCCGATACCAAGCCCGATGGCAAACAGGTAGAGGAGCGCCTCGATAAACGGCGGGAAAAAATTAACTTTCCATGTCCTGACAAAAACTTCGGCATTGCGATGCCAGACCTTCCACGCCCGCCGTGTTATCTTTGGGATTGTCCAGATTACCGGCATGGTTAATCCCTCAGCGTCCTCCCGGTCATTTTTAAGAATACATCTTCAAGCGTTGCCGGGCGGGTGAGCATGTTTTTAGGCGTGCAGTTGTCAAGCAGGATCCGGGCAACCTCACGGGCGGATTCGGTTGCAACCTGGACCATATCTCCCGCAATCTCATGCGGGATATGGTGATCCCGCAGGCAGGTGAGGACTTCATCGGTTTTTTCAACTTCGACTATTTCGCTTCCGACCTGCTGTTTCACGAGATCCGCGGGAGCTCCCTCGATAAGGATTTTCCCGTTGTCCATGATAACGAGCCGGTCGCAAAGCCGGGCAGCCTCATCAAGATAATGAGTGGTCATGACAATCGTGCATCCTTTTGCCTGCAGGGCCCGGAGTTTCTCCCAGATCAGGTGCCGGGCCTGCGGGTCGAGACCTATGGTGGGCTCGTCCAGAATCAGGAGTTCGGGATTGTTGACGAGTGCCCGGGCAAGGATGAGCCGGCGCTTCATGCCCCCGGAAAGTTTCTCGACAGCGACATTGCGTTTTTCCTGTAACTGGACAAATTCCAGCAGTTCCTCTACCCGTTCCTGTGCGGCTTTTTTCGGGATATCGAAATACCGGGAATAGGTCAGGAGGTTTCCGGCACAGGTGAAGTCCGGGTCCAGGTTTGTTTCCTGTGGGACAACACCGAGTCTCTGTTTGATTTCCGCGGGATTAATGTCCGGGTCCATGCCAAGGACCGAGAGTGTACCTGAAGTACGGGGCGAAACACAGGTAATCATCTTCATCGTTGTTGTCTTACCGGCTCCATTCGGGCCAAGAAATCCGAAGATCTCGCCCCGGTTAACGGTGAATCGGATGCCGTCGACTGCGATAAGGCTCTCGTACGTTTTTTTCAGATTATCTGCATCGATAACTGCCGGCATACCGTATCCTCTTTACCAGTGGTTTGAGCAAAGATCCATAAATAGCCCCGTGTCCGTGCAGGGTGAAGGTAAAATGGGATCAGGGGATTTGTTCCGGCTTAACCAGAACGATGCCGGCAATCAGGACCGCGAGTAAAGCAACAGTCGCAAGGAGCATGACCGGGTCGATCCCTTCCATGTTATAGACAAGGACATGCCGGATCATCCCGGTCAGGCCTGCAATGAGCAGTGCGCGGACTTCGACGTGTTTTGTTTTGAAATAAACGGTCACGGTTTCAAAAAGGACAATGATGGTGATTGTGAGCAGCAGGGCGTTGATAACCGCGATGATATTAGCTGTGACATCGGACGCGAAAATGAACTGGTAGATCAGGAATGCCGAGTCCCATACCGAGACAAACGCTATAATCGTAAGCATGATCGCAACAATCGTATAGAGAACCAGCGGGACTAATGAAAAGAAATCCGTAATCAGTTCAATCGGGGATTTGATTTTTGACATGGATTTGCCTCAAAACACAGAAATGATTATCCCATATCTGAATTGGTGAAAAGAAAAATGTTATGGGGGCTGTATTTCTCAAATGCCCGGTTCCCGTGATTTCCCGGAGTTTCAGTTGTAGTATATCAGGTCTTTTCCAGTCGGGCAATAGCAGCAAGAGCCGCTTCCCGGACCTCTGAGAATGGATCACCGGTGAGTGGTTTGAGGTTGGGGATGGTCTTTTTGCTTCCCAGTTTTCCGAGCACTTCTGCTGCGCCAATCCTGACTTCCATAACCTTGTCCTGGAGACACGCAACCAGCGCCATTGCAGCAGCCGGATCTTTTATCTTTCCAAGGGCTGCGATTGCTGCAGCACGAACTTCCGGCTCCTTGTCCTGAAGCGCATTGATCAGGAAGGGCAGGCCCTCCGAATCGCCAAGACGACCGAGTGCCCGTGCAATCTCAAGCCGTACGGCAGGGTGCGGATCGTCAATGGATGAACCGAGAGGTCCGATTGCTGACAGATCTCCTGATTTTCCGAGATGTACTGCTGCGTCAACCCGTTTCCTGATCGTAGTGTCATTCAGTGCGGCAAGGAACGGCTGAATGTTTTTCATGATTTCCGGTCCCGGTTGTCAGTGTTCACAGGCATTGCCGGATTCGTAAGTAGTGATCACTTTCTTTGCATCTTCCGGGGAGAGTCGATCGTGAATAAGGTGGATAAATGCCTCGACATCTTCAACGGGCAGGCATCCCATGCTCTCTTCGCCTTTTTCGATCATTTCGATGAGGTAGGTGAGTTCGTCATCATCAAGCTGACCGATCCGCCGGATGAAATCTTCGCTGTCTTCGGCAAAGTGATTGGATACCGGGGGAAGGATTGAGTGGAACATGTGGCCGGAGCCCGAACAGGTCATGTCCCCGCATTCGGGTGCGAGTTTTTTTAAAATTTCAAGATCTTTTTCATTGAGTTCCCGTGGCATGATATGATCTCCTGAATAATCATTTTGCCGGCTTTTGGATAAACGTACGGGAGGGGCAGCATCCGCTCCCCCGGTCCGGGATGGTTGATCTTTTAATCCAGCATGTGCTTTGATTACGGGCCGTAACTTATGCCGTCTTCAGAGGTTACTATATTGTCACTCTGGTCGCGATCTGCACCGGTTTTTTCTACGAAACCAGTTCGGGTAAGAAAAAAGATTAGAAATATTTAGCAAGCCAGGCTTTGAGACCGGCAAACCTGCCACCGGAACTTCCTGATCCTGATGACTTTGAAGAGGATTTCTTCGGGTTCCGGGGCTGCATTGTCTGGACCGGTGGGCGGGTTATGGTCCGTTTTGGTGCCGGAGGTTCCTGCGCGGGAATATCCCGGAGGGTTCCCTGTGGTTCATTATCGATCGGTTCAAATCCCCATGAAAATCCGATTTTATACGCGTTCTCATTCTGCCGGATCCAGTTGGCAGCATACATATACCCCCGGTCTTCTGCTTTCTTGACCGTGTCCTGGTGATCAAGAGTGAAGTGGATCTCCCGCTGGAGCGCGGTTAATTCTTCGTAAACTTTCCGTGGGACTTTGATCTTCTCCCTGCTCATAACTCCTCATATAGGGATATGCTGGGATACGATATTTAATGCTTCCTTTCAAAAAGCGGAAATAACAGGGTTAAATCCGGTTTAGGAAGGTCAATTGTTGTTAAAACGCCTGTTAAACAAGTTTTATAAGTGCTTATGATAAACGGAGCATAATAGCAGATTATTGGTGATTACCATGGTAAAAGTTGTTTATGAAGGTGATGATTTCAAGAGGATGTTCCGTGCGGATTTGACGAGGATTGAACGCCTTGTCGAAGCAAAAAAATTCGGGATACACGAAGTTCCATACAAGGACAAGACCATCAAGATCGAGATCGTAAAAAAAGGCGACGGTATTGTTGTCAAGCGCTGGCGCATTAACTAAAAAAATCCAGCGATTTTTTTCAGATATCAGGTAAAACCTGTTTTCCTGATTGATACCATCAATCATCCGTGTGAAGGAAAATACCAAAAAAACAAAATATGATACTGTTATGAGGATTCTGATCTGAAAATGAGATGCTGTTATGGGGATTCGAACCCCAGTCGCGAGCGTGAGAGGCTCGCATGATTGGCCGGACTACACTATAACAGCAAGTTGCTCACTAATTTGGGTGGCAATTTTACTTAAATATGTTGATGAGGACGAGGGTAATTCTCCATCCTGATCCACCTGCATCCCCCGGTACCTGATGTCAAACCCGTTCTTCCGTTACACACCCCAACAAACAACTATATCTCGGACATACGGCGAATAATATAGGAATGAGTAGTCTTGAAGAGCAGATCAAGGAGCTTGAAGACGAATTAGTCAAGACTCCCTATAATAAGGCTACTTCCAAGCATATTGGCAGGGTCAAGGCAAAGATCGCCCGGCTCCGTGACGAAGCTGTCAACCGTGCGATGAAGGCCGGTGGCGGCGGGGAAGGATATTCGGTCAAGAAGTCCGGCGATGCTACCGCAGTCCTTGTCGGGTTCCCGTCAACCGGTAAAAGTACTCTCCTGAACAAGCTCACGGGAACCGAAAGTGCCGTAGGTGCATATGCATTTACCACCCTGACGGTCGTTCCCGGTGCTCTCGAACACAAGGGTGCGAAAATCCAGCTGCTCGATATTCCCGGTCTTATTGCCGGTGCAGCGATGGGCAAGGGACGGGGCAAGGAAGTTATCGCGGTTGTCCGTGGTGCCGATATTATCATTATCCTCGTCGATGTTTTCAATGAGCGGCATTTCGATGTGCTCATCAAAGAGCTTTACGATGCCGGTATCCGGATTAACGTTCCAAAGCCCGATATAACCATTAAGAAGAGTTCCCATGGCGGAGTACGGCTCAACGCGGTCGGGACGCTGGATCTCGACATCGAAGAAGTCCGGTCCATCCTTTCCGAGAGCAAGATGATGAACGCGGACATCCTGATCCGCGGGAATGCAACACAGGATGATCTCATCGATGCCGTGCAGGGCAACCGGGTATACATCCCGGCATTTATTGCAGTCAACAAGGTCGACCTCGTTGACAAGGAGCGGTATCTCGAAATAGAGCATGATATCGGTGAACGGTTTGGGAGTCCACCGATCATGATCTCAGCTGCTGCGGGTTTCCACCTGGAGGAACTCAAGGACGGGATCTACGATTCTCTTGGTTTTATCCGGATCTATCTCAAACCGCATGGTGGCGAAGCTGATCTTGAAGAACCCTTAATCATACGGAAGGGAAGTACGGTCGAGGATGTCTGCAACAAACTGCACCGGGAATTTGTTCAGCGGTTCCGGTACGCCCGCATCTGGGGGAAATCCGTCAAACACCCCGGCCAGAGGGTTGGTCTGCCTCACAGACTCATCGATGGTGATCTGCTCACGATCATTATCGAACATTGATTTTTATTTTTTTGCTGGTTCCCACCATTTTTCAAAAATATTTTTTTATAAAAAAGCATTTATCATAATATGATTTTACATTATCCCGTGATTATCTGCGGGAAATATCCATCTTTGAACGTATCCGGCGATGTGTGGGTTTATGACCGATAATTGCGGGACGGAGGCTCCTGGACGGGAAATCCGGTTCCGCAGCCTCATTGAAGCCCTGCAGCATGTTGTCTTCACGCTCGATGAAAACGGACTGATTACCTATATCAGTCCCGGATGTACTGTTACGATTGGGTATTTACCGGAAGAGATGATCGGGAAATCCATTACCTCTTTTTTCTCCCCGACGGATATACCCCTTATCCATGCCAAGTTTTCTGATGTACTGAAGGGGAAAATATATCCCTCTGATTATCACGCGGTTGACCGGAGCGGGAAGATCCATTATGTCAGGGCAGTATCACGCTTGTATACGGATCCGGACGGGAAGACTGGTATCGCCGGCATCATCGGGGATATCAGCAACTGGGTGCTTGCTGAAGAAGCCCTGCGGGATCAGGAAGAGATCACCCGGAGAATCGTCGGGCATTCCAATGACGGGATCGTCCTTTTCGACGAATCAGGAATCCTGCGGGAATGGAACCCGGCAATGGAACAGATAACCGGTATCAGCCGGTCAGTGGTTCTTGGGAAATCCGTCACGAATGATGATATTTCCCTTGTGCTTGATGGCTCTTCAATCCGGGATCTCAGTTCCCATTTACAAAAACTAATCCCCGGTCAGGTCACGGGAAAGGATTCCGGAAAAAACCCTGTTATGGAATGTACTGCACAGCGTACCGATGGCAGCAGCATTGCGATGGAATGCTCGGTGTTCCGGATTCCGGTGGGGTCCGGGTTTATGAATGGCGGGATTATACGGGACGTAACGGAGCGCAGAAAGAATGAACAGGCCCTTGTTACTGCAAACAAAAAGCTGCATATCTTAAGCAGCATCACCCGGCATGATATCAATAACCAGCTCAGTGTTATTACCGGGTATCTTTCGCTTATCCGTTCAAACGAGAGCACCCGGCCTTCTGAAAAATACTTTTCCTTCATGCAGCAGGCCAGTGACCGGATCCAGCGGATTCTTGCGTTTACCCGCGAGTACCAGGAGATCGGCATCCAGTCAAAAGTGTGGCAGAATCTCGGGAATACAATCTGCTCAGCTTCCGATGCCCTTGGTACTGACCCTGTGCATATCGTGCCGGATCCTTCCTGCAGTACTATCGAGGTTCTGGCAGATCCGATGTTTGGCAGGGTGTTCTATAACCTGATTGATAATTCCTTAAAACATGGCGGGAATGTTTCAGAAATACTGATACAATGCAGCATGCAGCACCATGATCTTGTGATAATCTACGAAGATAACGGGATTGGCATACCTGACACAGTACGGTCCACGCTCTTTGAACCGGGAAAAGGAAAAATCCACGGGTACGGTCTTTTCCTTATCCGGGAGATTCTTGCGATCACCGGGTTTGGGATTTCCGAAACCGGAAAAGCCGGGTCGGGTGCCCGGTTCGAAATCCTTGTACCGGATGGATCATTCCGGAAGACTGGAAACGCAAATTATCCAGTGAAGAGTGTCTCACTTGGCAGGGGTTGAATACGGATCCGCCATCTGGTTCCCGGCTCCTGAAAACAATCCAGCACCCTTGTTTATTCAGGGTTATTCCGACTTGTTCCTGATTGCATCCTTGATTACCTCAAGCGGTGCTTCAGTCTTGATCCCATAGCCGGAAAAGTGGGTCCGGGTTGCAGGAAATCCCTGAGCAATGATCCGGTTGATGACCGTATCAATATGGGGCGGAGAACAACCGAGCAGTTTTGCAATCTGGTGATAATCGTAGTGGCTTGACGTTGGAAGTTCCAGAAGACAGAGATCGAGAATTTTAGCAAGATCCTTCCGGGTCCCTAACTCCCGGTTATCCAGTTCTGCCTGCATCTTCTGAACAATATCCGCATTACGGATACTCCCAAGCCAGAGCGGACCGATGGGCTGGAGTACCGTCCCGCAATGGGGGCAGGTTACGGTAACCGGCAGGATTCCCTGCTGCTCCTCGCGGTACGGGCATGCAGTGCACTGGTGGATGAACCCGATGCGGGAGAGCGTTTCATCTGCGGCCCGTGCCCCCCGGATGAGCCGCAGGTTAAGCCGGGCAAAGTGTTCGCGGGAGAAACAGAAGAGTGGTTCGATACCCCGGTCATACTTGACCGTCTGGCGGACTGCGAACCCGAGCAGGATCCGGAGGCCGACTTCACCGTGGTATTCGGTATTCATCGGCCGGGCATTGTACCTCCGTATTCCCGCTTTGAGGTGCGCCCCGCACAGGGGAGCTGTATCGGTTGCAGTGACAAACAGGTACCGTCGGGTGCCCCGCACGGCAGCATCGATGACAAATGCCGGGGTTCCGAATGGATCGAGATCGACGGCATCAAACGAGCGCTCGGAGAGCAGGGAGCTGGCATCGCGCTGGACGACCTCTACGGGAAGATTTGCCCGCTGGGCGTTGTAGATGATCAGGTCGGTTGCTGCCGGGTCCCGGTCGTTGATGGTTACCGGGATATTGCATTCCTGGACGACCCGGAGACCCCGGATACCGGATGCGCCCATAGCATCAAGGTAATCTGATGGTTTGAGAATTGAGAGCAGGAGGATCGTTGCGTCCCGGTTGATCTCCATCCTCCGGTTGAAAAAGATGGGGGCTGTCCCGGGCGGGAACTGGGTGGTATCATCCTGGGGAGGAATAAAAAATGTTGTTGTTCCTTCCCGTATCTCGATTAGATCCATGGTGGCTCAATGGTTTCAGCGCGCAAAACTTATACATATTCCCCTGCAATGGATATGAGCAGGGCGAGTGGCTTAGCCCGGACATAGCGTCAGCCTCCTAAGCTGAATGCCGGGGGTTCAAATCCCCCCTCGCCCGTAATAACCGTTTTTCGTGCATTTTAATAGCCGGTCGATCAGATCTGATACCCATGAGCATTGCAGGTTTTTTTTCCATCACCCGGCCCGTGAATTCTATTGTGTCGGGTCTTGCTGCAATCATCGCGTACCTTATCGATACCGGGACGGTCATCCCGGAAACGCTTTTTCTCTTTGTCATTGTCGCGCTCATCACTGCTGCGGGAAATGTCATCAATGATTATTTCGATGCAGATATCGACGCCATAAACCGCCCGGATCGCCCGATACCCTCTGGAGCAGTAAGCCTGCCGGCTGCCCGCACTTTTGCATTAGTCCTGTTCATCACCGGAATCATCGTGAGTTTTTTCACCAATTTCCTCTGCATCGCAATTGCTCTCTTCAATGTGCTCCTCCTTGTCGCCTATGCAGCCAAGCTCAAGGGCCTTCCGCTTGCCGGTAACCTCGCAGTGTCGTACCTTGCTGCAAGTGTTTTCCTTTTTGGCGGGGCCCTCAACGGCTGGGACGGGCTTTTATTTATCCTTCCCATTGCCGCGATCACGTTCTTTGCCACCCTCGCCCGCGAACTGGTCAAAGACGCCGAGGATATTGAAGGAGACAAGGCAGGAGGGGCTGACACCGTGCCCATTCGGATCGGGATCCGGAAGACTGCGGTCATAGCCCTCGTTGCAGCATGTCTTGCGGTTTCAGCGAGTTTTATTCCATACACCTGGTGGGGCCCATGGTATGTGGCTGCGATCCTTATCGTGGACTGCATCATCATCGGGGCTGCCCTGCGGGCACTTCCCTGCGATACGCCCGAATGCCTGAGAACTTCCAAATCGGCAACCCTTTTTAAAGCAGGATTCTTCGCATCGCTTCTGGTTTTTACTGTTTCTGCGGTCTTTCTCCGGGTCTGATCAGGGAACGCTTACCGGCGTTAAAATGCTCCCCGAGCAACAAGTTTATCCCCTGATCTCTCCTCAGTACCCATAGAGAGCCATGGTCAAAGTTATCCGGAAGGGTGGGACCTTTTACGCGGAGAAGGGAGGATATTTCGAAGGAAATGTCCGGATAGACGGGAATTTTATCGTTCCTGCCCGCACTCACTTCTGGGGGCGCCTTAATGTGACCGGGAATCTTGAACTCGGACCCCGTTCCAGTGTTGCGCTCGATATTCTCTGCGGGAGCGCCATCATCGGAAGCCAGTGCCGGATCAAGGGGCCTATCCAGGCGACCGGGGACGTTACTATTCTCGATCATGCAGCAGTCCATTCTATCCAGGCCGGGGGAAAAGTCATCCTCCGTACAGGAGTCCATGTCGGGGATGTCACAAGCAGCGACACCATCATTGTCCACGGCCGGATCAAAAGCGGGAAATTAATCGGTAAGAATATGAAGGTCCTTGGGGATTAGGGCCGGGTCGATTCCCAGTGTTGCCACCTCGTAGACATCCGGCCAGTTGACAATTGTTTCAACGCACCCTTCTTTTAATGTCACGACCCCCATAACGACAAGTCCCATCTTGTCGGCCATTTCCACGCCTTCCTTGACTTCGGTAAGACATCCGACCCCGATGATGGCCTTAGGCCGGTATTTCTTGACCATCCGCTTGATAAACGAGGAACCGGGCACAATAAAGATCCGGTACCCGAGCTGCTCCAGCATGATACGCGCTTCCCCTACAGAACACTGGCCGCAGTTTTTGCATTTCAGGCCTTCGGGTGTCAGGTTAGCCGGGCATTGCGAGGACCGGAGGCACTGGGGCATGAAGATGGCCCGCTGTTCAACCGGTATCTGCTCGAAATCTGCCTTGTTCATTGCATTATGGAGCTTTATGAGGAAGGTGAGCATTTCGCGATCTTCGAGGCCGAGAAGCCGGAAGAATGATTTCATCAGGCCTTCGAGGAATACCAGGCCGGCCTTGATGAGCCGGGGAAAATACAACCTGCCTTTGCGGATTGAATAGAGGGAGATGACAACAAGAACGAAGGCGGAAACGATTGCCCCCAGTATGATGAGGATGGTTATTTCCCCGACAATGAAGATCAGGTTGTTGAAGGTAGCAAAATCAAAATCCATGGATGCCAGCCCGTTAAGCGGTTAAGTATTATGCAGTCCTTCGGGATAAGAGTGACTGGATGTCAACGGGCGGACGCACGACACCCTGTTCGGTTACAATTGCCGTAACAAGGTTCATAGGCGTTGCATCGAACGCGTAATTTCGTACCTTTGCCCCGTCAGGGACATATATGCGGTTGCCCATGACTGCAACCTCATCCCGACCCCGTTCCTCGATAATCACGTCTTTTGCGCTGTTCTTTGGATCGAACGTTGATAACGGGGCTGCGATGTAGAACGGGATATCGTGGTGACGGGCGCAGATTGCGTGCATATACGTTCCGATCTTGTTAAAGACCGCATCATGGGTGATCCGGTCAGCCCCGACAACAACCGCGTCGATCTCTCCGGTTCCCATAATGTGGGCGGCAGTTGAATCCGTAATTGTTGTGACTTCTATCCCGTCCCGCGCAAGTTCCCATGCCGTCAGGCGTGCACCCTGGAGGAGCGGACGGGTTTCGCAGGAGATTACCTTCACCTCTTTTCCCATCTCAACTGCGGAGCGAATCACGCCAAGGGCAGTACCCCACGAAGAGCAGGCAAGAGCTCCTGCATTACAGTGCGTGAGAACCGTGCACTTGTCCGGAAGCAGTGCAGCCCCATACGTCCCGATGGAATGACAACAGGCAGTGTCTTCGCGTGCGATCTCTTTTGCCTTGGTAATTGCAGCATGTTGCATTTCCGCAACGGATTTGTGCACATTAATCGCTTTTAGTACCCGTTCGATACCCCAGGCAAGGTTGATGGCGGTCGGGCGTGTCGCTTTTAAGAGTGCCGCATCCCGTTGTACATCCACCATGAACGTTTTCGCATCCTTCTCTTTCGAGTTCAGAGCGGCAAGTGCGACACCATATGCCCCTGCGACTCCGAGAGCCGGTGCACCCCGGATCTCAAGGCGTTTTATTGCGGTTGCCAGTCGTTCGATTGTGCGGCAGGAGATGATCGTGTATTCATTAGGGAGAAGCGTCTGTTCGATATAACGGATCGTTCCGTCGTCCTCCCACCAGAGGGTGGCTGCGTTGTAAAGGGTCATTTCGAACGCACCGCATCGATATATGCCCGCATCGCTGCCGATCCCCCGGAGGCAACCGAGTCAGGAATGTCGCGGGGGGCGGTCGCTGTTCCGGCAACATAGATCCCCGGGACAATGGTTGCAATGGTATCAACCGCGTCGTGAACCGGTTTTATGAACCCAGTTTCTTCGATCTGGATTCCCAACCGTTCGGCAAGCCCGGCAGTTCCCGTGGCAGGGCCAAGACCAATGGAAAGCACGACAAGATCCGGGTGCAGAACCTGCACTTCCGAAGTCTCGGAGTTTTCGACCTGCATGATGAGGCCGTTCCGGTCAGCGAGGATATCGGAAGGCATGCCCCGGAGGAACTTTATGCCCATCGCCTTTGCCCGCTCATAATACTCCTCGTAACCCTTACCGTAGGAACGGACATCCATGTAACAGAGCGTAATATCGATCCCGGGATTCTTCTCCTTGATCAGCATCGCATTCTTGATAGCCTGCATGCAGCAGACACAGGAGCAGTAGGGCCGGTTGATGGATACATCCCGTGAGCCGACACACTGGATAAAGACGATACTCTTTGGTACGGTTCCGTCACTCAGTTTCTTTATTTTTCCTGCTGTGGGACCGCTAGCATTGATCATCCGCTCCAGTTCAAGACTCGTGATTACATCCGGGAGAAGCAGGTGACCAAACTGCGATTTTTTCCCTGCATCAAAAACAGTATACCCGGTTGTTATCACAATGCTTGCTGCATCGAGGTTGAACATTTTTTCCTCGTCCTTATGCAGGATTGCACCCGGTCCGCAGGCATCGTAGCAGAGCCCGCATTCGATACAGTGTTCAGCATCCTTGACAACCAGATCCGGAACAACCTGGGGATGCGATTTGTAAATCGCTTTCCTGACTCCCACACCGGCATCGAACCGGTTATAGACCTCCACCGGGCAGATCAGGATGCAGTCCCCGCAGCCGGTGCAGAGTGATTCGTCGATATAGCGGGGAAATTTCTTTATGGAAACTTTGAACTTCCCGAGTTCGCCGGAAATCGATTCTACTTCCGAGCAGGTATGGATGGTGATATTGGGGTGGCGGGCGACATCCACCATCTTTGGCGAGAGGATACACATCGAGCAGTCATTTGTCGGGAACGTCTTGTCGAGCTGTGCCATGTGACCCCCTATGGTTGGTTCCCGTTCGATGAGATCGACATGAATGCCATGGCCGGCGATATCAAGGGCTGCCTGGATCCCTGCAATCCCGGCTCCGATGACGACAACGTTACTCATGGGTGGCATACTCCCGTGCGAGTTCAACGTAGGATACTGCATTCTTAAGGATATGCTGTCCCTGTTCAGCGGTTGCCTGCTTGATGATCTTTCCGGGGATTCCTACCACGACAGAACCTTCCGGGACCTGCATGCCTTCGGTAACCACGGCACCGGCACCGATGACCGATCCGCTGCCTACCTGCGCACCATTCAGGACAACTGCCCCCATTCCGACCAGTACCCGGCTACCGATGGTACAACCATGCAGGATAGCCCCGTGGCCGACGGAAACATCGGCACCGATAACAACCGGAAACCCGGTGGTGGTATGCACGACACAGTTATCCTGGACATTTGACCGGTCCCCGATCACGATCCGGTCCTTGTCAGCCCGTATAACCGCGCCAAACCAGACCCCCACGTCTTTTCCTATAACGACGTTTCCTGTTATCGTCGCGTTACCTGCAAAAAACAGGGGTTCACCGGTAACCTGAGCATCCATACGCATAATAACATAGGAAATTAAGAATCAAAGAGCATGAAGGTTATGGTAGGGGGCACCTTCGACCCTCTTCACGACGGGCATAAAAGCCTCCTGAACCGGTCATTCGATCTGGCCGGCCCGGAGGGACACGTCGTCATCGGGTTGACGACCGACTCGTTTGCGCACCGGAAATCCCACCCGATCCGCCCGTTCGATGAACGAAAAGCGGATCTTGAATCATATATCGCTGGAAAAAAATTCCCCGCCCGATGGCTTATCGAACCCCTTATGGACCGTTTCGGATCTGCGCTTGATGCGGATTTTGATGCGATTGTTGTATCTGAAGAAACCCTGCCGGTCGCTGTCGAGATTAACAAGTTGCGGCGCGAGAAAGGGAAACGGAAAGTGGATATCCACCAGATCAGCTGTGTTCTTGCCGAAGACGGCCGCTGGATCTCCAGCACCCGGATTTACCGGGGAGAGATCGATATTTACGGGCACATGCTGAAGTAACCGGAAATCCTGTTTTTATAACTTCATTAAAAAATTAGTTTTTCCGGGATGCGTTCATGATCAGCATCCCGATGAAGGTTCCTATCACGGCAATACCCGGTAAAACCGGTGCCTGCGTCGGGGGTGGGACCATGGTACTAACCGGCGAGTCAACAGCGCCAGCGACCATTGTGCCCTCCGACACCGGTACTGTGACAGGAGCAGTCGTGACGGTCATCATGCTCGTCTCTGATGGTGACCCGGTTTTGAATGCCGTATCGCTGCCATAGTTGTTACTGACGGTCAGCCGGACATCATAGGTGCCTTCCTGCGGGTAGAGATGCTGGGGGTTCTGCTCGTACGAGCTGGTTCCGTCCCCGAATTCCCAGACCCATTTTGTCGGGTTGTTTGTCGAGAGATCCTTGAACTGGACGATGAACGGGGCTTTGCCGGTACGTTTGTCGACCCTGAAGTCTGCAACCGGTGCAAGCGTTGTTACAACGTAGTTCGGTTTAATCGTAGTATCCTCGCCGTTTGCGTTGGATATAGTAAGGGAAACTGAATAGGTCCCAAAGGTTGAGTAGGTGTGCAGGGGGTTCCGTTCGGTTGATCCCGCTCCATCACCGAAATCCCATTTCCACGCGGTCGGCATACCTGAAGACATGTCGGTGAACTGGACACTCATCGGGGCGCCGCCACGGGTTTTGTCTGCCGTGAAATCCGCACGAGGGAGGTTGAGCACCGTGATATACCCGGTCTTTGTCCTGCTGCTGGTTGTCGTCGGGTTGGAGGCGGTCAGGGTTACATCATAGGTCCCGATTGCCCGGTACGCATGATCGGGTTTTGCTCCAGTTCCGGTAGTCCCGTCACCAAAGTCCCATGTCCATGAAGTCGGTGCATTCCGGGACAGGTCCGTAAACGTAACAATCCTGCCAACGCCGACTACCGTTTTATCTGCTTCGAAATCGACCATCGGACCTTTGCCGACATTGATAATGTCTTTCATGACTTTCGTGTTCATACCGAAGTTGTTTTTAACGGTCAGTGAGACCGAATAGGATCCTTCGGTTGCATAGGAATGTGACGGATTCTGTACTGTCGAAGTCTGCCCGTCGCCAAAGTCCCAGAACCATGATGTCGGCGTACCGGTTGATTTATCGATGAACCTGACATTCTGGGGCAGGTTGGCCAGTTCGTAAGGTGGAATCTGGGGTATGAAATCGGCGACCGGCCCGACCCCGACATTGATGTAATCCTTTTTGATTTCAGAATCCCTGCCATTGTCATTGCGCACAGTCAGGGTAACCGTATACAATCCTTTTGCAAGGAAAACATGGGCGGGGTTCTGATCAGTGGATGTTGCACCATCACCGAAGTTCCACTGCCATGACGTGGGTTTGTTAGCAGACTGATCGGTGAATCTGACCGTTCCCCCGATATTGACTGCGGTCGGATTACCCGCAAAGTCTGCTACCGGGACACCCCCGACATTGATTACCTGTGTCGAGGTATCTGAATTTGTATCCCGTGCAACGGTGAGCATGACATCATAGGCACCCGGTGCAGTAAATGTATGGGAAGGGAACTGTTCTGTGGATGTAATCCCGTCCCCGAAGTTCCAGTACCACGTTGCCGGGTTCCCCAGTGACTTATCCGTAAATCGCACGGTAAGTGGTGATGACCCGGTCATTGGATCAGCCGTATACTGGGATGTAAGGGGTGCAACCACGACTATGTAGCTGTTTTTCGTGATATCCGAAGTACCATAATCGTTTGAAACGGTCAGGATTACATTGTAAATCCCGGCAGTCCAGTAGGTGTGGACCGGGTTCTGGTCAGAAGATCCCTGGCCGTCGCCAAAGATCCAGGTCCATTTTTTCGGGCCTCCCTGCGACTGGTCGGTGAACCGGACGGTCATCGGTGCGTTGCCGGTTGTCGGGGTGGCTGAAAAATCAGCCTTGGGGTTCACGCCAATGGAGATGTAATCTCTCTTGATCTCGGTGCTGGTTCCATAAGCGTTCTTAACGGTAAGACTGACCGTATACGTCCCCCTCTGGGTGTAGATATGCGTGGGATTCTGTTCTGTGGATGTTGCACCGTCGCCAAAGTTCCACAGGTATGTGAAGGGACTCGATCCCAGTGAGCTGTCGACAAACTTAACCGTTGTCGGAAGGGTTGAAAAGGCATAATATGCATCGAACTGTGCCAGGGGTGCTATGCCAACGACGATGTACCCGTTGGTTGCCGCACCCGCCCCGCAGACCAGGAGGGCAAAAAGCAGGATGAAGACTCCTGCCATGTTCCTGAACATATTCCGTGTCATGATGATCACCAGGCCATTTTTATTGATACATGAAATATATATTAATATATTTTAACTTTCCCCTGCCGGAAAATTACGATTCTCTCCAGTAATTTGAATCATGCCATGCAAAAATGCAGGAAAAAGAATGAAAAATGAGAAAAATCCGGGTGTTCAGATGATGTGACTGGTCACATCTTTTGTTATGACCCAGTCACAATAGTGGCAGTGGAGCCCTTTTTCCCGGACATCGAACCTGCTCCGGATCGGCTCGTTTGTATTCGAGATGCAGCCAGGGTTCGGGCACCGGACAAGGCCAATGATCTGGTCGGGAATTTCTACACCTTTTTTCTCGCAGACTTTGAAATTCCGGATGATATTGATGGTTGCCCCCGGGGAGATGAGGGCAATCCGGTCGACCTCTTCTTTCGAGAGTTCGCGGTTTGCGATTTTGACAATGTCCTTGCGCTCCATGTTCCTGCTCGGGACATTGGTGGCAATCGAGAGGGATTCCTGGGTAGTTCCCGTGATGCCCAGGATCTTGACGACATTAAGGGCTTCCCCGCAGAGGATATGATCGATCACGGTCCCGTTTTTGATCCGCCGGACAAGGAGTCCCTGGTTCTCTTCTGCCTCCGGTGTTTTCATTGCATCACCTTCATGAGCATTGCCATCCGGACCGGCACACCGTTCTTTGATTGCTGGAAGTACCGGGCATGAGGGGTATCATCAACCCGTGGATCGATCTCATCGACTCGCGGGAGCGGGTGAAGGACAATGAGATGCTTTTTTGCCCCTTCGAGAAGTTCGGGGGTTATACGGTAACTCGAAGCGACGTTGAAATATGAGGCCGAATCCGGGAATCTCTCGCGCTGGATTCTTGTGACATAGAGGACATCGACAGCATTGATGATCTCCTCGATATTATCATGCTCGATTATCTCCATGCCTTTTTCCTCAAGACCTGATACGAGGTTTGCCGGGAGTTCCAGTCCTTTGGGGGAGATGGTGTGGAGCCGGGCATTATAGAGCGAGAGTGCCGAGGCAAGGGAATGTGCGGTCCTGCCATACCGCAGGTCGCCGACAAGAGCGATGTCGATCTTATCGATAGGCATCGACTGGCGTATCGTATAGAGATCGAGAAGGGTCTGCGACGGGTGCTGGCCGGCGCCGTCACCGGCGTTGATGACCGGGACCGTGGCAAATTCCGCTGCGAGCCGGGCAGCGCCTTCTTTCGGGTGGCGGATGACAATCGCGTCCGCGTACCCGCTTACGACCCGGATGGTATCGGCAAGGGTCTCACCCTTTGCCATGGAGCAGACTTCAACGCTTCCCACCGATACCGATGTTCCCCCGAGACGCGCGACAGCCGATTCAAAGGACATGCGGGTCCGGGTGCTGGGTTCAAAAAAGAGTGCGGCAAGGATCTTTCCCTGCAGCGCGTTCCGGTCATACTTTTTATCGTCGATCTGCCGGGCATGATCCAGCAGACTGTCGATCTCCTTCCGGTCAAAGTCCCCGATAGATATAATGTGCTGCGTTGGTAACTCCCCCGACGGTTCCTACGATCATAATATCTTCCTATCCTTATTACCCCTTTTGTGGGATATATCTCCTCAATTATCTGCCCTGCAATGGATTTATTTGTATAGCGGGAACGACAGGAATACTCTTATCGTTTCATTGCGCAGTTTTTATATCAAAAAGAAATTCAGCGGGGCTTCATGGTGGAACCTATACCCATAGCACGACCGGGTCTCGGTCAGGAAGAAATTGCTGCGGTTGTCGAAGTGCTCGAATCAGGCATGCTTGCTGCGGGCGGACGGGTCAGGGAATTCGAGACCCTGTTTGCCGGCTATTGCGGGACACGCCATGCCATTGCGGTCAGCAACGGGACGACGGCACTCCATGCCGCCCTTCTTGCAGCCGGTATCGGCCCTGGCGATGAAGTGATTGTTCCCTCGTTTTCGTTCATTGCGACCGCAACCGCCGTCTCGATGTGCGGGGCAACGCCGGTCTTTGCCGATGTGGATGAAGGGGTCTTCACGATTGATCCCGCTTCCCTTGAACACCAAGTGACAAAAAAGACCAAAGCCGTCATCGGGGTCCACCTTTTCGGCCAGCCGTTCGATATCAGCGGGGTGCAGAAGGTGTGCGATGCGCACGATCTGATCCTTATCGAAGATGCCGCCCAGGCACACGGGGCACAATATCATAAGAAAAAGGTCGGGGGGTTCGGGCAGTCTGCCTGTTTCTCATTCTATGCGACCAAGAACATGATTACCGGCGAAGGCGGTATGATAACTTCGAACGATGATGCCTGTGACAAGGAACTTCGCCTTATTATCAACCACGGCCAGAGCGAGAAATACCTTCATACCCGCCTCGGGTATAATTACCGGATGACCGATATTGCTGCAGCGATCGGGATCGTGCAGCTCAACCGGCTTGAAGGCTTTAATGAAGCACGCCGGCGAAATGCTGAATACTACAATTCCCATCTTTCTGCAAATGGACTTGTAACCCCGGAAGTCTCCAGAGGGATGTACCATGTTTATCACCAGTACGTGATACGGCTTACTGAGGATTTCCCGATGAACCGGAAAGAGTTCATGGCATTCCTGCACCAGAAAGGAATCGGGTCGGCGGTCCATTACCCGATCCCGATTCACCGCCAGCCTCTCTATGCACAATCTTCCGATGTGGATTCCTGCCCTGTTGCAACCGCACTTGCAGAATCCGTACTCAGCCTGCCGGTGCACCCGCTTGTTGAGCCGCAGCAGCTTGCCTATATCTGCGAAACGATCAACGGGGTGAACTGATATGGATGTCGGGGTTATTGGTGTCGGGACCATGGGAAAGAACCATGTCCGTGTCTATTCGGAACTCAAAAGTGTGGACTCGGTCAGTGTCTACGATGTGAATGCGGCAGCGGCAAAGGATGTTGCGGAAAAACACGGCGCTGTTGCTTACGGGTCACTTGCCGACCTGCTTACCCATGTCGATGCGGTCAGCGTCTGCGTTTCGACTCCGTATCATGCCGAGGTTGTCAGGCAGGTTTTTGCAGCCGGGAAATCAGTCCTCATCGAAAAACCGATCTGTGCGACAGCGGCTGAAGCACAAAAACTGATGGCCGCTGCCTCATCCGGCATTACGATCGGTGTCGGGCACATCGAACGGTTCAACCCGATTGTCGATGAACTCAAAAAGATTGTCCGCAGCCCGCTCTATATCGATATGAAGCGGCACAACCCGGCTTCGGCACGGGTGACCGGCAGCTCGGTTGTCGAAGATCTCATGATCCATGATATCGACATCCTTCTCTCGGTCTTCGAGGCCCCGTGTTCTGTCTGCAGCGCGGGAACTGCTGATGTCTGTAGTGTCTTAATGAAATGCGGAAATGTCCCGGTCTCCCTTTCGGCCAGCCGGAAAGCCTCAAAGAAGATCCGGATGATCTATATCGAGGAAGAGGACTTCACGGTCGAAGGCGATTTCATGTCGCAGGAGGTCACCATTTACCGGAAGCCCGGCCAGTACCAGTTTGAGGCGGAACGCTACGTGCAGGAGAACATCATCGAGAAAGTGATGGTCAACAAGCTCGAGCCCTTAAAGCGCGAACTTTCGATGTTCGTCGATTGTGCTGCTTCCGGCCGGCCCTTCCCTATCACCCCCGGACAGGCAATCAAGAACCTTGAGATTTGCGAGGCGATCCAGGCCGGCCTGAATACGTAAGGAGGAATTCAATGTCACAGGATACGACACTCGAAGCGCTGATCCGGCAGCGGGGGCCGATTAAGAAAATCGGGGTTATCGGTATGGGCTATGTCGGCATTCCGGCCGCAGCTCTCTTTGCCGATTCGCCCGTTTTTGACAAGGTGTACGGGTTCCAGAGGGATTCGCCCTCATCCGGGTATAAGATCGCGATGCTGAACCGGGGCGAAAGTCCGCTCAAGGGCGAGGAACCGGGTCTTGAGGAGCTGCTCGCAAAAGTGGTTTCAGCAGGAAAGTTTGAGTCCACTTCGGATTTTTCAAAGATTGCTGAACTTGATGCTGTTACCCTCTCCATTCAGACCCCGTTCCTGAACAAGGAGGATCTTCTCCCTGATTTCTCGGCATTGATGGAAGGCATACGGCATGTCGGGAAATACCTGAAGCCGGGGATACTGGTTGTGCTCGAATCGACTATCACACCGGGAACCACCGGGGGGCTTGCACGCGAAATCCTCGAACAGGAGTCCGGCTTGAAAGCCGGGATCGATTTTGCCCTTGCGCATGCTCCTGAACGCGTTATGGTTGGGCGTCTGCTGCGTAATATCCGGGAGCACGACCGGATCGTCGGTGGTATCGATGATGTGAGCACCCGCAGGGCAACCGAACTCTATTCCCCGGTCCTGACTCATGGAAAAGTGATCCCCATGACCGCTACCGCTGCTGAAGTCACCAAGACTGCGGAAAACACCTTCCGGGACCTCCAGATCGCAGCCATCAATGAACTGGCGCTCTACTGCGAAGCAATGGGCATCAATGTCTACGATGTCCGGACCGGTATCGACAGCCTCAAAGGCGAGGGGATCACCCGCGCCATGCTCTGGCCCGGGGCAGGTGTCGGGGGACACTGTCTTACCAAGGATACCTACCATCTTGAGCGGGGCGTCCAGGTGCTGGGAAAAGATCTCCTGGACTACCCTCCCGGAGAGCCTTCGCTCTATGTCCTTGCCCGGCGCATCAACGATTTTATGCCGATCCACATGTTCCGGCTGACCTCCGATGCTCTGAAGCGTGCGGGAACTCCCCTTAAGGGTGCAAGGGTCGCGATTCTCGGCTGGGCATTCCTTGCAAATTCTGATGACACGCGCAATACGCCGGCAGAACCATACCGCGACCTTCTGATCGAAACCGGAGCCGTGGTTACGGTCCATGACCCGTACGTAGCGGATTACCCGGGTGTTCCCATCGTTCCCTTTGTGGAGGAGGCCCTTGAGAATGCCGATGTTATTGTCATCTTTACCGGCCACCACCATTACCGGACTCTCAAAGCCCCGGTACTGAAACAGTTATCGGGCAGGAAGCACCCTGCAATTATCGATGGCAGGAATCTTGTCGATCCCGATGCCTATATCCGCGAAGGATTCATTTACAAAGGAATCGGGCGGGGAGACAAGAACGGGCATGCAATAGTGGAATTATAAATCCGCCATTTCTTTTTTCAGGTATCAGGGTTCCTGGACCGCAGGGTATATTCCAATATTTTATATTCCGTTCAATTTCCTGCATGGCATGGGAGGGGGGGTACCCCCCCTCCCCCCTCCAACTTTTTTTGAGCAAGGGGGGGTAGGGGGTACCTGGGTAGGGGGGGGAGGGTAGCTACCCCTCCCTTAGTACGAGGGGTGGGTATCCCCCCCCAACTCAATTCTGGGAACTGGTACCGATGGAGTACTCCGGTGATAACTCCACGCGAAGCAAGGCTCTTGCGTCTGTGTAAAACGGCAGGTTACTCACATTTGAGGTGGGGGAGGGTACCCCCCCTCCCCCCTCCTCTTTTTTTTGAGCAAGGGGGGGAGGGGGGCAGGTCCCTGAGTGGGAGGGGTGGGGTACCCCCCTGTCAGACAACCTTCCGGAGTCCTGATTATGATGGGGGATCAGACGTGGAGCACTCTGGTTTTGCAGGAAAATGGGGAGGGGGTAGGGGGGGTCCCCCCCCTCCATGATACTGGGGGGGTGGGGGTACCCCCTCAGCATAGGGCTGGGAAAATTGGGGGGTAATAATGGCAAGGGGGGTTGAGGTTATACGCGATTGTAAACCTGCTTCCAATTTGGCACCTGTGCAATGGATCAAGGAGGTCAATTTAGCTAGCTGCATTAATAATTTGTTCAGTTCATTCCAATGATTACGTCTTTGAGGATCAACCTTTCATAAATTTTCATCTGGATGAATTTGATCTCATTATGTGATTTGGTTGGATTCTAAAAAAAGTGAAGAAATAAAATCAGGTGGTAGATAATCCCGTTGGTTTATCTTTGAGCGCCGGAATATCCGTCCGAACTGAAATTACTGTTTTACCTTCAACAAGAATGTCTCCCTTAAAAATCCAGACTGGTTCAAGATAATATTCTGTTTTTGATCCCGGTTGGGAATGATATGCAAGGAACATATCCTCTATCTCAATGGTATCTTGTGAATTTATTCCAATATTTACTCCTTCAGTCTTTAGATCTTCAAAAGCTTCTGCGGGAGTTTTTATTGGATATTCCTTGTATGGTTCGTAATCTCTCCAATTAGAATAGTAATCGATTATATCTCCACTCCCCCCGACATCAACGCTGATTTTCGACCCGTCTACTTCCAAACCGTTGAGCTGGCGACCATACCAGACTACAATTCGTCCGTTATACAATTTTTCATTTCCATTTGTATCTCTGCCTTTGGCATATTCTCGTTCTGTACCTTTGAAAACAGCCCCTTCTGGCAGGAGATCTCTGTCTTTCAGAAATTGTGTGGCTATTCTGACCGCCTCATCATCAGAAGGGAGATTTTCTGGAGCATCCATTGCATCGTTTGGACGTTTTGCATTTATGTACTGGGCGCTCCCAGAGTTTTTGGTTAATTGCACCCCATATACCAAGTCTTCTGACTGGAGCGCTGTTTCACCAAGTAATGTTCCGGTAACATTGAACTTTTCAGCAAGTGCACGTGTAGCTTCTTTATTCACATCAGGTGGCAGGGTTTTGTATACGAGAATTTTTTCAGGGGCGTCCTTATATGCAGTTTTCATGACAATATCATGGGATACCCCACCCGCTGCATAACCTGAATCAATAACAGACTCTTGGGTGGGTTGTTTATCGGCATGTGTTTGTATTCCATGTGTCATGCCATACTGACCTGGAATCAAAACAATCAATCCACCGATTATCACGCCAAGAATGGACAATCCAATAATCCCTCTTTTTGTTAAATCGTTCATTATCCGTGACTCAATGATTGATTTTTCCGATATTACAAATTATAATCTTCGATATTTGGTTGCGTTGATTAAAAGAGAGGAGATTTTTTAGATTTCCCACACTCTGAAGGAACCTGATATGGTTATGTATACCTTAGTACCCGGTTTTTTCCCTCTAAAAAATAGGACGGGAATACTATTCCGTACTACCTTCTCCGGACAAGAAACACGCCCGCAAGGAGACCACCCGCAGTGATAATCAGGCCAAAACCAGGGGCACGGGGAGGTTCCTGAGTTGCCGGCAGGTCCTGTGCTCCGGATTCCTTGGCAAGGTAAATGCTGCTTTTCCCCGCAATGGATCCAGTACCCAGCCAGGTCATGTTCCGGCCGTCAGGATGAATGTAATCCACGAAGGTTCCGGGGGAAACGGATGAGACCGCCATGGTTGCCGGATCAAGCACCATGATCCTGTCATTCCCTATGCCTTCTGCCACCGTCCAGGCAACACGGTTCCCGCCCGCTGCAAGGGAATCAAAGCTGGCTTGCTTATCGGATTCTGAAAGGGTTTCAATGACGTTTCCGGTATTGGGGCTTAACAGGATTGTGCTTCCCGTGGAGATTTTGTACAGGCACAATTCGCTGTATCGTTCCCGGGGTTTCTCAACCATGACATCCTTGCGATACAGGACATAATCGTTGCCGAGGGCGGTTCCGAAAATCATCTCATGGGTATTGTTGTCAGCTGCGGGTGCAAAAATTGTGGTAGTTGATCCTGTAACGGTCGAGTACAGGAGGAGTTTCATGGTATTGGCATCGGAATAGAGGATGTATTTGCCGTTAAATCCAACATCCGCAGCATTATTGACATTCGTGTCAGGGATCAAAGATGACGTACCGGTCCGGATATCATAGATCATGACAGAATCTGTAAATGAATTATTAACGCTCTCGGACCATATCACGCTCTCCCCGGAGACCTTCGGCCATTCCGCCCCGGAACCTGTCCTGATTGCCGTCAGGTTCTTTTCAGCAATTGAATAGAGAAAAATCCTGTTTGGGGTATTTGTGGTTGAATCAAACGGTGCTTCACTGAACCACACCGCATAATTGCCGTTGATACCTTCACCGGTTATTGTGGAATCCTGATCGGACGTCGCAATCCGGGTCTGTTCTCCGGTCGACAGGGAATACAGCTGGATGACCCGTGTAGAATTCTCGTGTATTGCATCCCCAATCGATCCAGAGTATATCAGGTAATCTCCCGAGATATCAGAATAGATACCGTCAAGATCCGGATCAGAGACAATCGTGTAGTTCCAGGACATATCTGCTGTTACAGGAAAAATAAGCAGGAGCATAATGAGACAAGACAGACCCGCAACTCCCCGCAGGTACCTGGTGCTGTTGTGCATACGAGGTAATTTCCGGTGTCATAATTGAAAAAAGTACGGAATTGTATTCCGTATTACCCGGAACGGAATTATTGGGATACGATCAGGTTCTGCGGATCAATTTCAGACACTCTACTTTCGTGCAATCGTCACATACCCGGAGTGGCACACGCTGGTCGAAGGCCGGGTCCCGCGTTTTGACCGGGTCATCTCCCGCTCGATCAGTTCGTGGGTATGGACTTCCGAGAACAGGTCCGTAGCAGCATCGACGACAATGGCCATCTGTTCAAGGAACGGCGTGTAACAGGCGAGATATCCCCCGGATCGTAAGAGGGAATACGCATGGGTCACGTGCTCTGCCTGGATCTGCAAATCGAGATGTACTACATCATACAGGCCGGTCGCTGCAAGGAAATCTTCAGCAACCGCTTCGACATTGGCGAGTTTTGCCTCCTTAATGTTTTTCTCGGCAAGTTTTGAAAATTCCGGGCGGACTTCGAAGGTCCTGACCGTTTTTGCAACCCCGCCAAAATAAATTGCTGCAATCCCGCTGCCGGTCCCCGCATCAAGCACATCGTCATTGTGGTTCATGCCGGTATAGGCTATGACAAGACCGATATCTTTTGGAAGCATCGGGGCTCCCGAGCGTTTGCCATACGTGAAAAAATCAGTTGGACGGGGAATCCGGATTGTGAACTCAGTCCCGGAATGCGTGGTGATGATATCCCCTGCACTTTTCCCGACAAGCTGGGCAAGGTCCAGCTGGCCCTTGTCGGTCCCCAGTGTACCCTGCCCGGCCTTAACAAAAAATTCCCGTCCTGCTCCTGATAAGAGGACCCGGTCGCCAGCCTCGATCATTCTTGTGCAAGTTTCATGATCGCTTCGGCAATATCTCCGTTTGTCGCAACGAGAGCCGCCTTTGCCTTCTCTTCCGAGACCTGCGCCTGCGCAGCGACCATCGTAACGTCTTCTGCCGGAATAATGGCTGCTGCCGGCTCGAACCGGATCTCACCCTGGATCTGGTAGGTGGTGGCGCCCTGCATGGTCATCGCAGAGACTTCCGCCGAATCAAAGACGTAGTTCCCCTTCGGCGTCTTGATAATGATACTCTGTACGTCCTCAATCTGCTCGACATTCATGCCGAGCTTCTTCATCATCGCCTTCATCTGGCGTGGGTTGATATTTCCCGGAAGCATCTTTTTCACTACCCTGCCGTACTTTTACCGCTACTCCGTAATTAAATGCAAGCATCTCCGCACCCGAAAGAACCGCAGCGCCGCAGGCAATGAGCCGGTCATTTGCTGCAACCACGATCACATCATCCCCCGCGCGGATTTCCGGGTCGGCTTCAACCACGTGTTTTGCAAACGCGTTCTTGCCCTTTGCGACAAACTCCGCAACATCTTCCCGGATTACGACCCGGTATGCCGGGGCCGGCAGGCATTCCGTGAGGCGCCGTGCTCCTTCAATGCCGAGGGTCAGTCTTCCGTCCGATGCCCGTACGGTTGCAAGCCGGACCCCGCCAAAAAAGATCTGGCGGATACGGCCGGTGGTGGAGAGGAGGAACTCACAGCCCTCGGGAAACAGGTGTGTGCCTGCCTCTCCCCCGAACTGGTAATCAGCGATTGCCTGGACCCGCCGCAGCGAACTGTTCTCCGAGTATCCTGTTGACACGAATGACAAACTCCTTTTCTGCTGTTTTTGGGATATATGCTCCCGCTGCAATCTTATGCCCCCCGCCTCCGCCACCATACTCTGATGCTGCGGCGTTCAGGGCCTCCTGGAGATCGATGCCCCGCTCGACAACCCGTTCATTGGTCCGCATCGAGACCTTGGTCAGGTTGTGATCTTCGGGAACTTCGCACATGATCAGGATGGGGATTTTTGCGTTCAGTTTGGAGAGCGCCATCCCGGCCCCGATCCCGACAATGGTATCGGGATACCGTCCCCCGACATGGAGGTACTGGAGGTTTTCAAGTTCCGTTACCCCGGTGTCGATAATAAACTGGAGGAGGTCGCGGATGATTGCCCGGTGGTTCTTGAGCATGTGCTCGGCGTCCCGGTAGGCCGGCCCGCGATCTCCGCGGAGGATTGCACCCCCTACCTGTGGCTTCGACCACCGGCCGCAGGCATTGAGCATTGTGGCATATTCCTGTGCATTCCGCAGAGGGGTAAGTGGTGTTTCATCCGGGAACCCGTAGGTCTCGGCAAGGAGGCGGTCAATTTTATCCCCGTTTGCGAGCAGCTGTTCGGCAAGCGCAGAGATGATTGTCCGCTTGTCCTCGACAGAGATTTCTTCCCAGACAAACCACCGGCCATCAGCGGTCTGCTGCTTTATGCCGAGTTTTTTAAGGAACTGCCGGGCCCCCTCGGGATTATTGGTGATGCCTTTGATGAACGGATCATCATTGTAGGCAAGTGAGAGGTGGAGCGGGCGGGTGGCAGTACCGTAACAATTGAGGTCCCGTTTGCGGACTTCGACGTTGCGATGACGGAGACCGTCTTCGACAATAATATCCCGGGCAGGGCCGACAAGCCCGCACTTTTCCCGAGCCATCATGTCGCCGACATTGCCGACAATCGCAAGTTTTGCAAGATCGGTGTTTGCATTGTCCATCTCCTTTGCAATCAGGTACGAGACCCCTGCGGCACTCATGCGGGTGTACCCGTAGGGCAGGCAGTTGACCTGCGTGTACTCCCGCTCGCAGGGCTGGCTGACGTGATGGTCGACAATCACGACCTCCTTTTCGGTCATCCCCCGCTCGAAGAGGAGATTCTGCTGGCCTGCACCGAGGTCAGAAAAGATCTTGAGCGAAGAATCGGAGGGAACCTGCGGCATGGTCAGCGGTTCAAGCTGACGGACAAAAACGGAACGGACAATAATCTCCTGCCGGGAGATGGCCTGCGAAAGGATGGCCTCGCAGGCAATGCCGTCAGCATCAATGTGGGAGATGATGGTTATTTCCTCGGCGGCTCCGATCTGTTCTGCCGCTGCTTTGACATCATCACAAAAACCCATTGCATATTATTTAGGAATGTTCATACACATCAATTGTGCTCACGAATGCAACCCGATCAGTATGATATGGCCCGGGAGACGGGGATCATTACGCCTGCCCGGATGCGCGCTGTCGAGAAAAATGCGATAGCGCTGGGTGTTACCGAGCTCCAGCTCATGGAGAGTGCCGGAAGAGCGCTTGCCGATACGGTTCTTGCCGCAAAACCGGGCCGGGTTCTGGTGCTCTGCGGGAAAGGCAACAATGGCGGGGACGGTATGGTTGCCGCACGCCACCTCCAGTATGGCGTGGACACGGATGTGCTGTATCTTGATGATGGTACAAGGACGCCCTCTGTCGCTCACCAGCTCCATGCGCTGGAGCGGTGCCGGGTCTCTTTGCATCCGTTCCGGTGCAAAGAGGATCTTGCAGCACTCATGCCTCTCTTTGGTACTGCTGATGTAATTCTTGACGCTCTGCTGGGTACCGGGGTATCAGGAGTTCCAAAAGAACCGCTTGCCACGGTAGTTGCAATGGCAAACGGGTCGCGGGCATCGATTATTGCAGCGGATGTGCCGACTCCGGGTATGAGGGTTGACCGGATCTGTGCATTCCACCGGGCAAAAGGAGAGGGAGCGCGGGTGATCGATATCGGTATCCCGGCTGAAGCGGAATGTTGTACCGGGCCGGGGGATCTCATGCTGGTGCCGGTAAGGGACCCGGCTGCGCACAAAGGGGTGGGCGGGACTGTTCTTGTTATCGGGGGCGGCCCCTACCAGGGTGCCCCGTACCTGGCCGGGCTCGGGGCATTGCGGGCGGGTGCGGATATTGTCCGTATCGCATCCCCGGTTTTTGAACCGGTTCCCGATCTGATCTACGAGAAACTTGACGGACCCCGCATCGGTAACGAACATATCGAACGGCTTATCGGACTGGCGGAACGGGCCGATGTCGTGGTCTGCGGGAATGGTCTCGGGACAGAAAGTCATGAGGTAGTCCAGGCAGTTGCCCCGCACTGCCGAAGGGCGGTTTTCGATGCGGACGCTCTTAGGGCCCCGGTACCGGTCGCCCGGGAGGAGACTATCTACACACCTCATGCCGGGGAATTTGCCCGTATTACCGGCATCATGCTTCCGGAAGTTCTGGCAGGCCGGGCCATGGCTGCCCGGGATGCAGGCCTTGCCGGGACCGTGATCCTCAAAGGGCAGGTCGACATTATAACTGATGGGAAACGCGTACGGTTCAACCGGACCGGTCATCCGGCCATGACGGTCGGGGGGACGGGGGACGTGCTGGCCGGGATCGCCGGCGGGCTTCTCTGCAATCTTCCCGCGTTTGATACAGCCTGCATTGCTGCATACGTGAACGGGAAAGCGGGAGAGGCGGTTGCTGCTGAACGGGGCGGGGGCATTCTCGCTTCCGATCTTGTGGACCGGATACCCTTGGAATTATTCAGGAAGGTTTGATTCATGGTTGAATTTACGCACATACAGGATGATCGGGCACAGATGGTGGATATCAGTGGCAAGAAGGATGTCGTGCGGGAAGCCGTTGCAGCTGGCAGGATTTATCTTGGACCGGAGACTCTTGCTGCCATACGGGAAGGGACGGTGGTCAAGGGCAACGTCCTTGCAACGGCACGGGTAGCAGCGACCATGGCGGTCAAAAACACCTCGAACCTTATTCCTATGTGCCACCCTATCCCTCTTAATTCCATATCTGTCGATTTTTCTGAAGGTGACGGGTTCATCGAGGCCATTGTAGTCGTGAAGATGACCGGGAAGACCGGTGTTGAGATGGAAGCGTTGACCGGGGTCTCGGTTGCGCTGCTTACGGTTTGGGATATGGTTAAGTCTGCCGAGAAGGATTCTTCGGGACAGTATCCTCATACCCGTATCGATCAGATCCATGTACTGGAAAAGATCAAGGGATCATAAAAACCCTGAAATCCGGTTTTTAGTCTTCCATTTTTGACTTTTTTCTTGCCGGGGCGGGAGAGCTTTAATATCACGTGTATCCTAGTATACAGGAACACGGGATCCGTCCCGTTGGAAAGGAATGTAGCTCACCAATGAGCCGAACCTTACAGGTGATCAGACTATGGTTAAATCGATGTATGCCTTCGTTCGTGAGGCATGGAAAAGACCTGAAAAGAGTGAAGTAAAGGAACTTCTCTGGAACCGCATGCAGGCATGGCGCCGCGAGGGCAGTGTTGTCCGTATCGAACGGCCTACCCGTATCGACCGTGCACGCTCGCTCGGTTACAAGGCAAAACAGGGTGTCATTGTCGCCCGTGTCCACGTCCGCCGTGGTGGCCGCCGGGTATCCCGGTATGTCCGCGCACGTCGTTCCGCACGTATGGGCAAGAACCGGTCCACTGCAGGAAAGAGCATCCAGCGCATTGCCGAGGAACGCGCATCGAAGCGTTTCCCGAACATGGAAGTGCTCAACTCCTACTGGGTCGGTCAGGACGGGAAACTGAAATATTACGAAGTTATCCTTGTCGATGGCAGCCACCCGTCTGTCCGCAGTGACAAGAACCTTGCATGGGTTGCAGACCCGGCTCACCGTGGTCGTGCAGAACGCGGAAAGACCTCAGCCGGTCGCAAGGGCCGTGGCATGAGGACCAAGGGCAAGGGTACCGAAAAGACCCGCCCGAGCATCCGCTCCAACGCAAACCAGGGCAAATAATCTTATCCTTTTTTTACGCAATGTTACTTCCATGAAGTTCACCGATGCCTGTGTCTTTCCGTATCCAGACGGCAATACATCGGTGCGGAGGATGGCGCTCGAAGCCCGCTCGCTTGGTTTTGACAGTATTGTCGCTGTCGATACGCCCGGCGGTGAATATGCCGGGGTCAGCGTGCTTCCCGGTATCCTTATCCGCGACGTTCCGGTCCGTGAAGTAATCGGGCGGGTCAAGCGGGAGCGGAGCAGGGGATCCGTCATTTCCGTGCAGGCCGGAGATGCCGGGTTCAACCGGGCGGTTATCGGAATCAAGGGTATGCACATCCTGCGCGGAATCCAGTACTGCGACAAGAAAGCTTTCGACCATGTTTCTGCAAAGATGGCTGCCGATAACCGGGTGGCGATCGATATCGATCTTTCACCGGTAATTTCCGGGCGTGGTATTGCCCGGCAGCGGGTGCTCCACCGTTACCGGGATATCCTTGTTTTACAGAACCGGTTCGAGTTCCCGGTGACCATTTCATCGTTTGCCCGTTCCTGTCTGGATATGCGCGCAGTCCGGGAGCTTTCCGGGCTCTGTTCATTGCTGGGAATGGATGTGGATGCTGTTGGATCTGCACTGGGTTCGGTTGATGCAATCCTGACCCCGCCGGCTTCCGCAGTCGAGGTGATCGGATGACCGTCAGGCCTCCAACCCTGCGGGAGAAACGCCGGTATCTCCTGATCCGTGTTGAACCCGCCGGTATTACGATCGACCAGAAAGAATTGTATTATGCAATCTCTGATGCCGTTACCTCGCTGTGGGGAGACTCGGTTGCCGCGTTTATCATGCAGGCTGTTGTTGCAGCCGATGGTCCCTATGTGATCATCCGCTGCAGGCGCGGAACCGAACGGGAACTCGCGCTTGCGCTCTCAACCATCACCTCATGCCGGGACACCCGGATTGCACTGCGCATCATCGCAGCTTCCGGAACTATGGAGAGCCTGCGGGGACGAATCAAACCAAAAAAAGAACCGGAAATGGTTCCCGGCACTCTTGATCAGGAACCGGCCTGCATGTTCGATAAGAAATCGTGTGAAATTGTCCAGTGTGACGGTCAGAAGATTGATGTAATTGAAAAGGGATTTAAAAATACACACCGATTGTTTTTAACAAGTGACGATCTGGAGGAATCATAATGCAACCACAATATCAGATGGGATATGACCGGGCTATTACGGTCTTTTCGCCCGACGGCAGACTCTACCAGGTGGAGTATGCCCGTGAGGCAGTGAAGCGGGGAACGACTGCCGTCGGTATCAAGGCAAAAGACGGGGTCGTTCTGATCGTCGACAAGCGTGTCAGCTCGAAACTGCTCGAACCGTTGTCCATCGAGAAGATTTTCAAGATCGATGAACACATCGGCGTGGCTTCATCAGGACTCGTGGGTGATGCCCGGGCCCTTGTTGACCGTGCACGGGTAGAATGCCAGATCAACCGTGTTTCCTACGATGAGCCAATCGAGGTCGATGTGCTGGCAAAGAAACTCTGCGATCACATGCAGACCCTCACCCAGTACGGTGGTATCCGGCCGTACGGAACAGCTCTCTTAATCGCCGGTGTCAGCGACGGGGAATGCCGTCTTTTTGAGACCGACCCGTCCGGAACCCTGCTCGAATACAAGGCAACCGGTATCGGTATCGGCCGGCCGGCGGCAATGAAGGTATTTGAAGAGGAATACAACCCTGAGGCTCTGGTCAAGGATGCGATCCTTCTTGGTCTCAAAGCCCTCCACTCGGCAACTGAAGGCAAATTCGATGTCGATACCGTTGAGATGGGTGTTATTGAAAAAGACAAGCCCGTCTTCCGGAAAATGAGCAAGGAAGAAGTTGCCTCCTACGTCGGACAATTCAAGCAGTGATCTGTTATGATACCGCTCGATAATGCAGTGGTAGCCCGGCTTGAAAGTTTTGGGGAGCGGTTCGAAATACTGGTCGATCCGCACCAGGCCGCTCTCGTGCGGCAGGGCCAGAAGATCGATATAGAGGATGTTGTTGCAGCGCTCAATGTTTTCAGCAACGCATCCCGCGGTACCCGGGCATCGGAAGAGGCACTCATCAAAGTTTTCCATGCAACAGATTTCGATACGGTTGCCCGCAGGATTATCGAGAAAGGCGAGATCCACCTGACCGCAGACCAGCGCAAAATCATGGTCGAAGAGAAGCGGCGTCAGGTCATTACGTTCATCGCCCGCAATGCAGTCAACCCCCAGACCGGCCATCCCCACCCCCCGCATCGGATTGAGATGGCAATGGAAGAAGCCAGGGTGAATATTGATCCGTTCAAGCATGTCGACGAGCAGGTCAAGGAAACCGTCAAAGCCCTGCGCCCTCTCCTGCCGATACGGTTCGAAGAACTCCGTCTTGCCGTCAAGATCCCGCCGGATCATGCCGCCCGCGCGTTCGGGGACATTGCGGCGGCATCCACCATGGAAAAGGACGAGTGGCTCAAAGACGGGTCATGGGTCTGCGTCGTTCGTATCCCGGCCGGTATCCAGGGAGAATTTTACGACCTGATCAACAAACTCTCGAAAGGCGAAGGTCAGGTAAAAATCCTCAATCAAGTATATTAGTTCAGAGGACAAATAAAAAAAGACAGATCGGTGGACATCCATCATGGCAAGTTCAACTCACAAGGCAAAAGGAAAAGTCACCGGAAGTGCCGGCCGCTTCGGCTGCAGGTACGGACGGTTTGTTCGCAAGCGTGTAACCGACATCGAGAAAATTTCGCATGCACTCCACCGCTGCCCCAAGTGCGATATGGAATCAGTCCAGCGCAGGGGTACCGGTATCTGGGAATGCCGCAAGTGCGGGTTCAAGTTCGCAGGCGGGGCATACCAGCCGCAGACCCCTGCGATGAAGATCGCCCAGCGTGCGATCGACAGGACCGTTGCCGAGATCAGGAAATAACCGGGATTTAATATGGCCAGCTCGTACAAGTGTGCACGGTGCAAACAGAAGGTTGAGATCGACGTCAACGTACGGTGTCCCTACTGTGGTCACCGGATCCTTTTCAAGGAACGTGGCGCCGCGATCAAAGAGCTGAAAGCCCGTTGAACGGTAGTATGTCAGGCATGAGCCTGCAAATATTTTTCTTTGTTTTTTCATCATATGTGGGGAGGTGACCCTGTGCCAAACCACGAAGCAGTATTCCGTTTCTCCACTCCGAATGCACCGCAGATCTACAAGGCGCTTGCACCGGAACTCGAAGATGAGATCAATTCCCGATCCACGACCTGCTGCCGGATTGAGGGGGATGCAACTCTCGTTCTTACGGTAACCACCCAGGATACGGCTGCACTGAGGGCGGCACTCAACATGGTCCTGCGGCTCATCACGATTGCTGATGAAATGTGTGATCTGGTTTAACCTTCAAGCGGCCACAAACGTCTGCCCGGTATCCATACCCAATGAATAATCCTTTTTATGAAGCGCGACCGATATTGATAGGAGTAACCGTTATGAACAATATTTCACCTAAGGTCCAGAACCAGCTTAGCATGCTCCAGCAGATCCAGCAGCAGCTCCAGACCATTCTTCAGCAGAAGGCCCAGTACGAAATGGCAGTGCGCGAAGCAAAAAGGGCTCAGGAAGAGATCAGCGATGCCTCGGAAGATGCTGTCATGTATATGAGCATCGGAACGGTCATGATGCAGAAGAAGAAGGAGACAGTAAACGCAAAACTCAACGAGAAGGTTGAGACCCTCGAACTCCGCATCAAGTCGCTTGAAAAGCAGGAAAAGATGCTCCAGGGAAAGTTTGAACAGCTGCAGGCCCAGATCAAGGCAGCGCTCGAAGGAAAGAGTGCGCCCTCTGCTGCATAATCCTTTTTTTCATCCTCCGGATAAACCCAAATGCTCATGGTATCGCGGATACCAGTGCTGGTATGCATCACCTGGCAGGCTTCCTGACGACTGATCCGGCCAGCCGGCTCCTTGTCATCAAGACTGCTGCGGATCACGCCTCCCGCGCCCACAAGGGACAACTGCGCAAGGATCGCAGGACTCCCTACATTACTCACCCGGCCCGGGTTGCGGGGCTTGTGGGCCTGTTCAACGGTTCGCATGTTGCAATCATTTCTGCCTGGCTTCATGACGTATACGAGGACTGTTCTCCGGAATGGGTACTGACAACGGACAAGCTTATCGAAGGCCTCCCGCTTGGAGCAGATGACCGGCAGGATATAACCGCTATTGTCGATGCCCTGACCAAGAGGAACACCGTCTCCGGAAAATCTGCTCGTCTTACCGATAGTCTTGACAGGATTCTCGATGCGCCACCTGAAGCTACGCTTGTCAAGATCTGTGACCGGATCGATAACCTCCTTGACTCAGCTGACCGTAACGGTGGATTCACAAAACGGTATCTTGCATCGACTGATGAGGTTATTGACAAGTTATCGGTACGGGCTTCGCTCTACGGGTATGATGCGGCGCTTGGGATTCTTGTGCAGATACGAAACTCGAACCTGAAAAAATTGTGATTTTTTTATGTCCGGTTGACCAGGTTGATCGCATTGACCAGTGCCTCGACAGAAGAGAGGACAATGTCATCCCCGCTCCCGCTGGCATCGTAGATCTTGCCATGTTCATCTTCTACGGCAATCGTGACATGGCACATCGCGTCCGATCCCCCGGAGATCGCCTCGATATTGAACTCCTTGAGATGGACTTTTAAGGGGGTGATGCCAAGAATCGCGTTCAGGGCAGCATCGACCGGGCCGTTCCCGACGCTCGAGAAGACGTGCTCTGTCCCGTTGACGTTTGCTTTCACGCTTGCAGTCGGGATCACGTGGTTACCGGTCATAATCGCGATATCTTCGAGCCTGAGTGCTTTCTGGTTAAGTTCGATACCCATGACGCTCTCTGCAATCTCGTAGAGGTCGGCATCAGTAACCCGCTTGCCTTTGTTGGCTATCGCCTTGACCTTCTCGACAATACCGTCCAACTGGATGTCGGAGGGTTCGAGATGTACATCGAGAAGCATCTGGCGTACCGCATGACGTCCTACGTGCTTTCCAAGCGTGAGCCTGCGACGATGACCCACCATCTCCGGGGTCATGATGCCCGGCTCGAATGTTTCCGAGCACTTCAGGACACCGTGGGAATGAATGCCACTCTCGTGCGAGAATACATTTTCCCCGACAACCGGCTGGGTTGGCGGAATCCCGATCCCGGCAAACCGTGAGATAAGGCGGGAGGTTTCGACAAGGCGTACCTTATCGATGCCGGTCCGAACCCGGTACATCGATTCGAGGATCATCGTTGTCTGGGCGAGGTCGGCGTTGCCGGCCCGCTCACCAATGCCGTTGACCGTCACCTGCACCTGCGAGGCACCGGCTTCGACTGCGGCGATCGTGTTGGCGACCGCGAGGCCGAAATCGTTGTGGCAGTGTACATCGATAGGGCAGTCTACGTCACGCGCGATCCGCGCGATCAGGGTCTTCATGCCGGATGGTGAGATGACTCCCACGGTATCCGGCACATTGATGATGGTTGCACCAGCACTGGCTGCTGTACGGAATACTTCGATTAAGTAATCCCAGTCAGTACGGGTTGCATCCATCGCTGAGAACATACACTGGTTCGAGTGCTCCCGGATATAGTGGATGATTTCGTCCGTGATCGCAAGAACTTCTTCCCGGCTCTTGTTGATCGTGTTCTCCCGCTGGATATCGGAAGTCGGAATGAAAACATGCACCATGTCCACGTCGCAATCAAGGCAGGCATCAACGTCTGCTTTAACAGAACGGGCAAGTCCGCAGATGTTCGCTTTGAGATCGAGTTTTTTAATAGCCCGTACCGTATCCTTTTCGGCTGGAGACGATGCAGGAAACCCTGCTTCGATTACGTGAACGCCGATATCGGAGAGCTGGCGGGCGATCTCAATTTTCTGTTCAAATTTGAATGCTATTCCCGGGGTCTGTTCTCCGTCCCTTAAGGTCGTGTCAAAAACAGTTACTTCTTCATGAGCATGGCTATCGGTGAAGAAGACGATCCCCCGCAAAATCCTTGCGAGCTGTCATGCAAAGTAATGGGAATGCGAATTATTTAAAGAAAACCCGTAATCGAGAAAATTCCGGATTTTTTACGGCGCAAAATCCAGATCAGGAACGATATGTTTAATAGGGAACTTGCCTTACATTATTAGCGCAGTGCCCCGCCTTAACTCAGCTCGGTAGAGTGCGCGGCTGTAGAATGGTTTACCGTCAAAGGTAACTGCGCGGCTACCGCGATGTCCCCGGTTCGAATCTGGGAGGCGGGATTAACTGTACCAAAATGCCCAGGTAGTGTAGTGGCCTATCATGTTTGCCTGTCACGCAAACGACTCGGATTCGAATTCCGACCTGGGCGTCACTACGATTTTTTTAATTTTTTCTCCCTGACCTGTCAGGTTTTATTACCCTTCACAAGATAGTGCCGGATCCATCCCGCAATCAATTCTATCTCATTTTTCAAATCCAAGGTTTTACAAGATATACTCTTACATAATCCGTTGCAGGTATACCATGATACCAGATCCCCCCGATACGATTCCGGCAACCCCGCTTGACCAGTTCAATGTCGCCCTGGATGCGATCAGTGACCAGACAATGCGGCTCGTGCTGTTGTTCGATGGAAAACTTGATGCCGGGCGATTGATGGATGCCTGCGTGGATCTGGTGAATGCAGTACCGGTCCTTGGCTCACGTTTTGTTGCAGCTGAGACGGCATATTGGGAACCCCTTGGAACTGTTACGGGGGATGCCCTTCTTTTCGTCTGCGAATCTGACGATTCGGACCGCGATCTTCACCGGTTGCTTGCCCGTCCTATCAATACCCATGACGGGCCCCAGGTAAGAATCGATCTTATCCGGCATGCCACCGATACAGTCTGTATCAGTGTTCACCATGCGGTCACGGATGCCCGTGGCCTGCTGGCAGCAGGTTTCCTCTTGGCAACATTATACCGGGAACCGGAAACCCCGATCCTGAAAACGGGAGAGGCCGCTGGTAGCAGCCGTTCGCTTGCGCCCGTTCTTGCCGGTATATCCGGGCCGGTTACGGTTCCTGCACCGGCTGAAGGCAACTCATTTACCGGCTGGGCGTTTCCCTCGCGGACAAATGATTGTACAACCCGCGGTTTTGTTATCCGCACCCTGTCACCCGCTCACCTTGCAGCAATAAAGAGATACGCGAAAGACCGGAATGTAACCATCAACGATATTCTCCTTGCTGCATATTTCCTTGCGCTCTGTGATCGTATTCAACCGGGACCTGGGGAGAAGCGCCCGATCCTCCTTTCTATTGATCTGCGGCGATATCTCCCGGTAACTACTATGCCCGGCAACCAGAATAACCAGGAATTTCATACAGCTGATGAAATCAGCAACCAGTCTGTTGCCTTTGATGTTCTGCTTCCAACCGGATTTTCGTCGCTTGATGAGATCGTTGAATCTGTAGCAGAGGAAATGCGGGGCCATAAGGAAAACACTCCCGGTATTGCATCGGCACTCGATACAGAATCGCTTGCGCAGGATGGGTATGCAGCATTTTGCCGCCGTGTTGCTGAAATGCAGGTTTTAGCGGTCTCAACCGGTAATGAAGCTCCGATGCTGGGAAATATCGGGATCATACGGAAAGACCTCCTTATTTTCTCCCCCGATATTCCGGTTTCCAATGCGTATATTGCCGGCATTGTCATCTACCCGCCCGGTATCGGTATGGGTGTGAGCACGTTTTGCGATCAGATTACCCTATCAATCGGGTATTGCCGGAATGCAATTACAGACCACGATATGGAACAGTTCATTGACTCCATTGTCCGGTACCTGCCCGGTAACACGTCGGATTCATAAACGGCAAGAACTATGGTGCCCGGAATTCCTGTGATACGTGGTGGAATGCAAACGATCCTGTCGGTAAAAATGCAAGATGATTTTAGTAAATGGGAACGAATGATTGATAACGAACAGTGGTTGTGATCATGGCAACAGATCCAGTCTGTCTTGCAATTGTCGATGAAGATGATGCAGAATTTACCAGTACGTACCGGGACCGGAAATACTATTTCTGCTGTAATTACTGTAAGAAACAGTTTGAGGAAAATCCGAAACGATATACCCGGATAGCAAACGATGTCAGCGTGGACCTGAACTTCTGTACCTGAACCGGGGAATCAACACTCTTTATATTCCGTTCATGACAACCAATGGGTTGTATGATTGATTCCATTATTAACAAGGTAAAAGGATTTTTCCTGACCCCTGTGGAGACATTCCAGCAGGTGCGCGATGATGAGCCCAGCGTTGTTTTTACCTATCTTGCAGTACTTCTCCTGATCAATGCAATATTCTCCGCTCTCATTGCCGCTGTTGGATTTAATTCTATGCAGATGTTTGCCGGAATGACCTGGGGAGTTGCTGTTCCGGTGATGGTTTTTTTTATGGTCCTTGTCGGTGGCTTTATCTTCACGCTCATTCTTGGGGCATGGGTTCACCTGTGGGTGTATCTTTTTGGTGGTCGCAACGGTATCATGCAGACACTCAAAGCAATTATTTACGGGAAAACTCCGCACCTTCTTCTCGGCTGGATCCCCTTTATCGGGTTCATCTTCACACTCTGGTCCATTGTTCTTGGTATCCTTGGAATCCGCGAACTTCAGGAACTCAGTACCGGTAAATCGATATTTGCCGTTATAATTGCGATCATCATCCCGCTCGTCCTCCTGATTATTCTTGCAGCCTATTTCATGATCGCTTATGTGACTACAAGTGCAATGCCGGGTGTACCCCCGACAAATCTCCTATAATTTTCTTTTTTATTGGTTGTGATTCCTGGTACAGACTGGATGAACAAGGTTCCTGGAACCGGAATGCCGGTTTTTTTATCTGAAAAAATGTTATGGTTCTGCCGCAGGGATAGTTTTCCTATACGATACGGTATCCTTTCTCCTGTAAAAATGCTGCCAGCCAGGGTTCAGCTTCAGAATCCCGGTGGGGACGCTTCTTTTCTGCTTCTTCCCATGCTGTCCGCAGTCCGTGATCATCCGAATGAAGCGCGAGTGTTCCTGTTATGATCCCGATCTGGACTCCATCGGGAGTCAGAACCCGCATGACAACACAGCGATAAAACTTGCATTGTGCCGGACTGTCCCGGTGGATTGTACAGCGTACGAGATCGCCATCGGGCCGGAGGAACCGGCAGGCAGATGGATGCTGTTCTGCAAACGTATGGTCTGAAAAAATCGCTCGTTTATCCGGATCTATCTCGGCAATAAACGAAGTCCCGGTCGAGACCGAACAGCATTCAAAGGTAAAAGGACCGGTTTGTTGTTCGATGACGATATAATCCCCTAGATACATGCAGCAGTTCCCGCACTGGCGGCAATCGAAGGTCACAGGTACACCTATTCAGTTATTGGTGTGCAGGAATGCAACAATAATGTTTCATCCGGGTAAGGAATCCCTGTTCCACCTCATAGAGGATCAAATACAGTCCATATACGTATGACTTTTAAATGAGAAAGGACTGGTTGGATCTATTCGCTGAACAAAAAAATTACTGGATTTTTCCTGCTGCAACTGCTGTAATATTTTTCAGGATTTCATAATCGGTTGCAGTTCCGCCCATGGATATCTTTTCAAACACATTCTTTTTTATGAAGATGACGGTATAGGTCACCACCGGGTCATTACCGGTACTGATCTGCCGCACTGCAAACGTGGCATCCCCGGTATTCGGGAACGGGAATTCGTCTTTCCGGATACTGGCATTCCCCCCGGAAAGCAGGTTTTCTTTTTCCACTTCAAAGACCGTGTTCATCCGTGTAACCGGATAGATGCTGATTGACTGGCGGATACCGGTCCGGTCATCCGTATCCCGGTTTAACCGGTAATACGAGACGGTATACCCCTGGAGCCACCCGATATCCTGAAGGACCGGGGATATGTCGGAGGCGAGTATGACCGTGCGATCCCGGATACTATAATCCACGGGAAGGTCTTCAGGCTGGAGGGCAAGCATGTCAGGGGTAAGGGAGCCGGTCCTGCTTTCGGGAGCCGGGGTTATGGTAATGGTTAGTGCAGGTTTTGCGGGAGGTTCGCCAAATACCCCGGAGAGGCACCCGGCAGAACCGGCACAAACAATAAGGATGAGGAATACTCCAACCCGGTTATCCATACCGGATACCGGATTTTCTAGGTTAAATCCTTGCCGGGCAGGCCCTCGTTTTGGAACCGTGTTTTTCTGATCCTCATGAGCACAAGTGCTATAATCTCCGGAACTGAAGATCGTGCACTGGTGAATGGTGATGGCAGAGAACAGTATTGCCATGCTCGATAAGGATCACCATATCCATCTCATTCCTGCGCATCGCGTGATCATGATGAGTATCGAGCATTCAATGGTAAAAAAGGTCGAGAATGAACGGTTTGGTGTTGACTGCACGCTCCGTCTGGTCGTTGAGGGGATTTCACACCCCCTTGAAGACATGATCCATATGACGTTTGCTGCGGCAAAACTACCCGGGCCGCACATGATGACCGAACTTACGTTTGTACAGAACCATATTATTAAATTCATATTTGATTCCGGGCTTTCCGGTGAATTATGCGACTGTGTGCCGGATGATCCTATTTCCCGGGAATGCGGGGTTACGCTGTCATCAGAGATCAAGAGTTACATGCTTGCTTCGGATCAGCTCAAAGAAGTGCTCGAGCGTCATGGAGGATTGCCGGAGACTGTTGAGTTTGCACGGTGAACGGTGTAATGGCGGATCGGGTTTTATATAAAATCTCATAACTATCTTTTTCTTTGAAGAAATCAAGAGATACTAAAAACAGATATGGTGTGGTAACATGGGTGATCCAGATCTTCGGAATGATGAATCGGTGCTTGTGAGGACTCCAGGTGTCTATGTCAAATCGATACCCTTCGAGGGGCTCCTCACCAATAAACGGATCATTCTTGTTGACCGGGCTAAAAATCTTCTTCCTGCCAGGGAGATTCCCCTGGTTACGATCCGGGATATCGATGCCGGAGAAAATGCCATCCGTGACCAGATCCTGACCCTGACAATTTCCGGTAAAGCTGGTGAAACCCGGAAGATGATCCTTACCTTCTCACGGCAGGCCGGAGGCAACCGGGTGAAAGAGCGGGACGAATGGTACCGCCTGATCCGGCAATACACATCATCGGTTGTTGAACAACCGGTCCGGAATGTGGTTCCCTACTATGAACAGCCGGAGGAAATCCCCCGTCCCGCTCCCATCCGGGCAAGACCTCCGGAATCTTCCGGGAGCCCAGGAGCCTACTCGCCGCCCACTCCAGCCCGTGCACCTCCCCGGAGGGTCGTGTCGGATGCTCCCCCGGTACGAAAGATTGTGGGGACACAACCGCCGGTCCCGATAACCATGAAGGAATCCCAGCCTGCTGTACCTTCATCCGGATCATTTTGTACACGATGTGGCAACCGGCTTGCTGAAGGATCTGCATTTTGTAACCGGTGCGGTTCTCAGGTAGTCGTACCTGGCCAACAAATCCGGCAACCTGTACCCCCTGCCTCACCTCAGCCGATTGTTGTACCTCAGGTTTCATTACCCCGGAAACCTGTGCCTGTTGAAATTCCCGGTGCGCAGCAACCTGTACCCATTACTACTGATGCAATTAATGATGCATTTTTAGAACCGGAAGATGATGCAGGATACCCCTATGAGGAAACCTCTATTCCAGATGTGAGTCCGGCTCGGGCAGAGTATCCCCGGTACCAGGAACCTCCAGCACCTGCGCCGGTAAGCCCGGCACCGCGCCCCGCTACGGCAGTGACTCAGAAGAAGCCTGAAAAAAAGCGGTTCATCCCCCGGCTCTTTTCATCAAAGGAGTCTGCATCAACCCCCGCAGGTTCAGGAAAGGGTGCGGGTGGTCAGCCACCGGCCCCGAAGAAACTTCGGCAGGGATCCGGGTTCAAAGCCGGTAAAAAGATCATCATTGGCATTGTGGCACTAGTATTTGTCGCTCTCATCGCATTTGTTGGAGTAACGATCCTGTATCCCATGCTTACCAGCATGGAGGGATCAACACCCGGCAGCGATACCGGCAGCTCGACTGGTCCAACGGTAACAACAACCAGTTCTTCCGGTAGCAGCGGAGCAACCCCGACCCAGACCTTTGTTGTGCAGACGGTTACCCCCGCTCCAACCGTTCCGTCGGAAGGGGTTTATATGCATGTCAATTATATCGCAGGCTGGAAGGCCAGTTATGGTATGCCCAACGCTCTTGTAACCAAAACAAATTCCGGTGACCGGTTCCTTGAGATTGAAAACGCAACCGGTACCGTACAGGCAACCGTCAAAAAACTTGACTCTTCGACGAACCACGAACTTCTTGTTGAACTATACAAGAATGGGAACCTGCTGGCAAAAGGAAATACAAGTGCTGCCAACGGGGAAGTGACGATAACGGCAAAAGCCTGATCCTGTCTTTCATAAAAATAATTCCCCGTAACCCTAAAAAAAAAAACAAAATTTTTTCACTGAAATTGGACACTTTTATCGTTTCCTGCTGCAAAATCCTGATGATCAGTCATGAAACAAAACCGGCATTTTCTGCTCAACACGCCATTTAAACCGGCACCTGCCCTCTCAACACTGTTCATTATCAATTTTATCCTGTTCATCCTGCTCATTTCCGGCTTTATGGTATTACCAATCATTATCGCCTCGGGTCTTGACTTTCTTGTCACCCTGATCATTGCGGTAGGTCTTCTTGCAATCCTGGTTGTCTACATTGTCTGGGTGAGAATGTACTATGAGAGTATGTGGTACGAGCTTCGTGAGGATGAGATGAGCTGGCGGCGGGGAGTCTGGTTCCATCGTACGGGTATTGTGCCCTATGACCGGATTACCAATCTCGATATCATCCAGGGACCAATTATGCGTGTACTGGGCATATTCACCCTTGCTGTCCAGACTGCCGGATATTCCGGCCAGGCAGTTCCTGAAATACGGATTGAAGGAATCGTGCATGCAGAAGATCTGCGCGAACAGATCCGTGCATTTGTGAGAAGCAGCACAAATCATGATGGCACCGGGACCGGCGCATCGGGTCCGAAGACGACGGATCAGCGGATTCTTGACGAACTTGTTGCAATCCGGACCCTGCTTGCAGAGCAGAAAAAATAGGTTAATCTGAGTTTTCACTTTTTTCCTGAACTACAGGTTTTTTGCCTTTTTTCCACCGGTAAATCCCGTACCCGGCACAACCGATGATTACCAGTGGCAGGATAGTGAAGATGATAACGATGAGAGCATCGATCATGCCAAAGAATCCGGCGATTCCTTCATTGATTGTTGTAACAAAGTTATGGCCGGTTTCTCCCCCTACCGGTTCCGGTTCTTCAAGATTGACCGTTATTGTCGAGAGATCAATGCGGCTGTTAAGGTAACGGAGCCGGCCTTCAAGCCGGTCGAGTTCAGTCTGGACACGGTCGATCTGTTCCTGGACCGTGATAACATCTTCGACTTTTTCGGCCTTTTTCATGATTGCATTGTATTGTGCCAGCTGGTTCTGGTACGATGCTTTCTGGGCCTGGAGATCGACGTATTGTTCGGTTACATCCTCTCCCTGGGTGGATATTGACTTGACCGTGCCGAACTCTTTTACTCCGGTAAGGATGTTCTCAAATTCCGCCTGGGGAACTCTGAGGACAACAGTACCGCTGAGCTGGTTGTTGTACCTTTTCTGCACATTCGTTGATGAGATGTATCCTCCATTGGCTGCAACCAGTCCTTTGATGGATTCAATCGTGCCGGGAATATCCTGCACTTCGATGGTAAGGTACGCGGTTTTAATGATCTTGGATTCAATGGTAGCGCCAGCTTCCCCCATTAGTGCCGGTGCGGATGTCGGAACCGGCATTACAACATTGTCCTGTGCTGCATAGGACAACCGGGATGCTCCCCATGTTCCCCCATAATCTGATGAGGTATAGACGACTTCCTTTACAGACTGGGCTGAGCTGGTGCCAGCACCAGGAAGTGCCATACAGCCGGAGACTGCTATTGCAGCTATACACAGGAGCAGGACCGTGATCACATTTGCTTTCATACCAAGAGCATCTATTTGAGAAATATAAAAAAGAAACGAAAACTTCGAATTTTTTCGCAGTTATAACTTTTAATGAGAACGTATCCAATATCCTGCACATTACTTTGAGATTATTAATTGGATGATAATTGTACGATTGGTCAAAGTTTATCCTTAAATCCGGGTATTGTTCTGTGATCGCTCTTAAATAACAAAAGGGGCGATAGATCATTGATCAATCATGACAGACGTTAATGTGCCCGAAAAGCCGGAAGATGCACCAGTTCTCGAGAAACTGGGTCTCGATGGCCTGATTGATGCCCTGAAAAATAATACCGATCCTCAGGTACGTCAGTATGCGGCATACCTTATGGGAAAGGCAAAAAATCCCAGGGCTATCCAGCCTCTCATCGAAGCACTTGCCGACTTTGATAAATCGGTTCGTGAGCAGGCTATGCTGGCCCTGTCGTCCATTGGCAAATCCGCTATTGAACCGCTCTCCGAAGCAATGAAGGAGCCAAAATGGGAGACCCGTTACCGGGCAGCAGAAGCCCTTGGGAAAATTGCCGATGAAAAAGCGATCAAGCCGCTCATCCAGGGTCTCAAGGATAACCGTGACCATGTCAGGTACATGGCTGCTAAAGGGCTCAAGGGACTGGGGGATTCGGATGCGGTCGAACCGATGGCTATTCTTTTAAAGGACGAGAACCGGTACGTCCGGATGATGGCGGCAAGGGCTCTTGGCGTCATGGGAGGCGAGGTTTCCCGTGAAGCTCTCGAAAATGCAAAGGGTGTTGAAACCGACGAGAAAGTAAAAGAAGCAATTGAAGAAGCTCTCAAATAATTTTCTTTTTTAGTGAGATTTTTTTTAAGTTTTCTGGTTTTCAGGACTTCCTGTCAGGGAATGGTATGGACATTCTGATGATATCTCATCATTTTTATTAATTGGCAATTTCATGTGTTTTTAAGCAGGGATCTCGTATTAACCCTTGAATTCACGTAATTTTGTAACCAATACTATATGAATACGACAAATTCAATACTGGTGCTTTTATCCGTAACCTGAATAATTATTTATTACTGGTACCTTCACGTTCCGGCACCACCTGGTAATTCCTGACTGCTGGTACTCCTGGCCCTGACGGAGAAATATGGCCCCCGTTTCCCAACCCTTACCAAAGAAGCGCTCCTTCTCACAGTACCTGCTCATCAGCATGGTCGTTCTTATTCTTTGTATTGTTGTCTTTTTGACGGTGAATGATTATCTCTATACTAAAGACAATTATGAAAAGGATCTTTCCATTCTCCAGCTTCAGAGTGAACAGAATATTAAGGAAGCAATGAAGCTCAAAGATGCCACCTGGAAGATCTTTGACGATGATAATAATGATCGCATGAAAAAAGGGCTTGAACACCTGGTTCGTGAATATGAATTCTCAGGCAGGGACCCGGCCCGGATGGATCTTACAAAAATCCAGTCTGTGATTGGAACCGATTTGGATATTTATTTCATTAATGAGTCCGGGATGATCGAGTTCACAACGTACTCCCCGGAACTTGGTCTTGATTTTAAGACAGTACCGTATTTTTACGAATATTTGACCAAAGTCCGAAACTCTGAAGGTTTTTTTCCGGACCGGGTTGTTCACGAGTTACTTGGAACCGGTCAGTTCCGGAAATACTGTTACATGCCGACTCCCGATCACCGGTATGTGATTGAGCTTGGTCTTGCCGGTTCTGCATTCCAGGAGATCAACAAGCGACTGGTTGATCAACAGGATATACGGAGGATCGTAGCGGTTAACCCGTATATTGAAAAAATCCGTGTTTTCAATGTGATGGGAAGGGCATCGGACGACAATTCAAAACCGGAAGATATTGTAGGGGGGTATATCAAGACCGTAGCAGCGACTCGTCAAAGCATGGATATTCCGGACCCCGGCCAGTCAAAGATGATCCGGTACCTTTTCGTTGAGCTGAAAACGGATCAGTATGGATCCGATCCAAGCCGGGTGATCGAGATTACTTACAATACCGGGATGATCCAGGACGCCCTGAATAATCTCCTCCTTTATCACCTCCTGGTTGGGATCCTTGCACTTTGTATCGGCTGCGGGGGGGCATTTGTCCTTTCCCGGTACCTCACCCGCCCAATTCATGAAATTGTTGATGATGTCAATACCATAGCAAAAGGAGACCTCGATCACCGTATCGGTCATACGGAGAGTCTGGAGTTTGAAGTTCTTGAGCAGAATATCAACACGATGGTCGATACGATTCAGGATTCGCTTATTGAACTCAATAATGGCAAGCTCCTCCAGCAGAACATCATTGATCATCTGCCGGTCGCAGTTGCGATGAAAGAGGTGGAATCCGGGAAATATGTTTACTGGAATAAGGTAAGTGAAAAATTTTACGGCCTTTCCGCCACGGAGGTTATTGGCAGGACCGATCCGGAGATCTTTTCTGAAGAACAGGTAATCTACAAACAGAATGAAGAACGGGCTGCGATACTTAAAGGCCGTGGAATCAGCTGTATTACCATGCTGGATGCCCTTTTTACCGGCCGGATTATTAATAAAATACATGTCCCTATTTTCGATTCCGAGGGGACGCTTCGTTACCTGCTTGTGATAGTCGAAAATCTTGACAATGAAAATCTTAATGTCAAACTGGACCTGCTTTTCAGTGTTACCCGGAGGGATATTCTTGATCATCTTTCCATCATCATCAGTTACCTTGAACGAGCGCAACTCAGAGCAACACCTGAATCCATGCAAATCTTTTTTCAGAAAACTCTTGAATCGGTCGAAGCTATCCAGAACCAGCTGGAATTCGTCAGGGCACTCCAGGCAATCGGGATTGGATCACCCAAATGGCAGTCAGTAAGGACTGCGTTCGATGGAGGGATCCATTTACTCCCAAAGCATAATCACATTGATATACGGTTTGAGATGGAAGATATTGAGATCTATGCGGACCCTTTCCTGCCGCGAATTTTTTACAGCCTCCTGAACAATTCCCTGATCTATGGCGGGGACAGCCTGACGACAATACGACTCCGCTCCCTGCATACGCCGGAAAAAATCCTGCTGGTCTACGAAGATAACGGTGCTGGTGTGCCTTTTGAGGATAAAGAGAAAATCTTTGAATTTGCCGATGGCTCGGGAATGGGTTCCAACCTGTATCTTATCCGGGAACTTCTGGGATTCACCGGTATTACTATAGAGGAAACCGGTGATCCGGAGTCTGGATTGCGATTTGAAATTTCGGTTCCCAAAGGTGCTTACCGGCCGATAGGGCCCGAAAACACCTAGATTATGTGGGCGGAATACAGGGTCGCCCAATCGTCTTTCTCCCACGAATCAAAACCTGCTGATCCAATATGTTGTGTATAACCACGGGGTTAAGGGATTAAACTCCTGCAATTTACTGAATATATATGGCGCTCCTGCCCATGGTTCATCAGGAGTTTTTGTTTATGTCTTTTGAATATCCGGAAAACATTCCTGCCCGTAAAAAAATTCATTCTTTTGAAAACAGGAAACGAAAAAATTCCCGGATCTTCATTTTTATGATACTGGCATGTATTACCGGAATTGCGTGCCTGATATCCGGTTCCGGGATATGGCAGGATCAGAACCCGCAGATTCCCCAGAAAATGCTTGCCCGTATTAACCTTGAACGGACTGCAAACAACCTTCCGGTGATCCAGTGGAACGATAATCTTGCTTCTGATGCAACAACAGCGAGCCGGGAAATTATGGTGAGCCGGAGTCCCTCTGCCGGTCTAACTGACTCGTCTCCCTTAAGGGAAAACGTGTTTGTCATTCCTAAAATTGACTGGTTATTTGCAAGTTTCGATTCACAGGGCCAGCTCCTGGATGCACTTGAAAATGCAGATCCATCGTTTCGTGAATATATTCTCAATCCCGAGTACCATTCAGTGGGCATCGGGCTTGCAAGTGATATGTATAACTATCATATTGTCACGTGCTGGGAATGAATGGCTGAGTGAATTCAATTCACTTAAAATGTTTAATACGTGATCCCCGGTTACGAAAACAAGTCAATTCCATAGATTTATTTCTATACTTTTCACCTATTGTATAACGTGACCATAATCCGGGTTTTTTCCGTGCTTCTTATTCTGGCACTCATATGCGGATGTACTGACGTTGTCTTCCTGCAAGGATCTCTGTCAGTACAATCTGATCCGGGCAGTGCTGAGATATATCTTGATTCTGAATATAAAGGAACAACCCCTGCAATTATTCACGGTATCGGTCCTGGCCCCCATTATCTTGAACTCCGCCACGCCCGGTATCCTGCATGGACTCAGAATGTCAGTATTATTCCCGGCCAGACTCTCGATATTGTGGCGGACCTGTCAGAAAATCTTGTACCTTCTGTAACTGCCGAATGTATTCCTCCGGTAAATTCATCCTCCGTGTCGTATGAGTCCACCTGTATCTATTCACCCGGTGATAAAATTCTGCTGTCAGGTGATGCAGTCTGGCCCCTGAGACGTACGGAACGAAATGTCACTTTGCTTATCCGGAATACCGATAATGAATCCGACCCTGTACAACAGTTTTATGCTCCGATCAATCTCGATTTTTCCTATAATTTTACGATTCCTGCAGGATCCCTGGACCATGGATCTTATCGTATTACAGCAACACTTCCGGACGGGACAAAAGCGGAAACCGGAATCCTCGTGGAAAGCCCGGCTGATAAAAATCTCCGCACTCTCCGTTCAATCTTAAAGGAATATTATTCAACCCATACTTACAACCAGTCAGACTTTTTCGTCTGTGCTGATATGGCACTTGATGTCTGGAATATGGTCCGGACAAAAGGGATGCAGGCAAAAATTGCAGCCGGGAATATCGAGAATTCTTCAGTAAAAATCAATGAATACAATCATGCCTGGGTACTCGCTGAGTATTCTTCCGGCTCATGGATCGCACTGGAGACAACTACAGGGTATCTGGTTCCAAATAATTCTGCGTACTATAAGGGAGTGTTCTTTGGTACGCCCCGGGATTTTAAGACTTATATTAATCTTATGCAGGATTATAACGATGAAGTATACAGAATTTCCAACATGACCCGGAGTTATAATGAAAAAGTTGCCCTATACAATCCCGAAGTTGATCTGCTCAACTCACGGCTATCGATTTATAATTCTCAATATGTTGATCGCGATCTGTCATACGAGGAATATGTTGCCGGTCTTGCACTGAAAAACCAGATCGATTCCCAGAAACTGGCGATCACAAAAATGAAAGGCGAACTTGGGCAACTTCTGATCTCTATCGAAGCGGAACAAACTGCATTGGCCGGGATCCGGACGCAAATGGAGACCTTGATTGAAAAAGGTAAATCTCTCTGATATGAAGTAATGAATCAATATGGCAATTGTATTCTGAAGTAAACCTGAACGAATTTTTTAGACGGATATGATTTTTAATTATCATGGGACCTTCATCAGCTGGCAGAATGGACCTATTCCTTAGCAGGGTATTCAATTCCGGTTGTACCGAAAACTGCAGACTGTTCGTGGGGGATTGAGGATCCTGTCACTTACTTTGCTTTTCATCATGTGAAAATCGCCCATGCGTATAAATAACATTCACACTAACATAAAGTAAACAATGTACGATGCCGGGGAGGCCGCCCGCCTGCTCGATATTCTGGGGAACCGGAACAGACGGCGGATTATTGAGCTGTTGCGCCAGAAACCCTGTTTTGTGACAGAGATATCCGATACGCTCATGCTCTCGCCAAAAGCAGTTATTGAGCATCTCCAGATGATGGAGCGGGAAGCAATTCTTTCCTGCGAAACTGACGAACGGCGTCGGAAATATTACTATCTTGCCAATGATATACTCATCAGTGTCAGTTTAAAGCAGGTCCGGGAATCATCGATTGAAGCCGATGATGAAGAGAATAGACAACTTAAAAAATCAATTGCCATGCTCGGGCGTATGATCAAATCGCATGACAAACTTCTCGCAAACCTTGAACAGGTCAATCATGATATCGAAATAAAAATTTCAGATCTTGCCCAAAACCATAAGGATTTATTTTCCGGAAACCGAGAAATTACTATAATTCTCGCACTTTCCCACGAGAACCTCACCCTTGCCGAACTCGAACAGGTGACGGGTGTGGTTCAGGGGGATCTTGCTGCGATCTTAAAAAAGTTCGAACGGAAAGGAATTATCGGAAAAGTAAAAGAACGATATACACTCCGAGGTGTTCATGCAGAATAATCCCAATGGTCCTTATGATGATGTCTTTAGCAACCTTGCAAAAATAGTTGAAGAGATTGTCAGGAACATGCCAGAACACCAGCATGCACGGGTTGTCGGGTATACAATCATTACCCGGCACCCGTCAAGTGGTGATCCTGAAATTTTCCATGCAGGTCCCCCGGATGATGATGGGGAAATACCCTATGAAATCGTTGAATCTGATGACAGTATCTTCATAACCGCGACCATCCCTACCGATCCAACGACTCTTCCGGTTGCCGATATTCAGTCCGATACCGTACGGATCAGTGCAGATGGCCGCGAAACTATGATTATGCTGGATCATTCCATTGATCCGTTCCACAGCTCTTATCGTATCCACCGTGGTGTAATGGATATTACGCTTAAAAAGATCCACTCTTATTAAAATCCGGTTGCTTTACTCTGAAACTTCTTGGGTTTTTTTATTCAGGACGGATTCCAATTTTTAAAAATAGCGAGAAGCTGTATCTTGCAGAAATGTCTGGTATTGAATCAATCCTCTTATTGAATGATTGGGATCGTTGTTATGGTCCAAAAGAAAAAATTATACGAGTTTCCATATCGCGGTATCCTGGGCATTGAATGGAATCACAACATAGGTGTTTTCCAGTGTAAGTGATTCTGGAACTTCATAGATAATGTACCCGTCAACTGCATTACTCTGGCCCGGGTAAAGAAAACCATACTGGGTGCTGTGTGAATATCCGAAATCTTCCACATATTCGGCGCCACTGAGTTTCCGGATATACTGGATTTCCTTTATTTCAACTGCTGTATCCTTGATATTACCGGTTTTATCCGGCAGTTTATGGGTCTGGTCAAGGTAATACGTACCCCCATCGTAATGGACGGCGATAGCAGTTGACCGTGGGAACCAGACTCGGGTTTCACCATTATTTTCCATATTCACAAATACGATAAGGTACTTGTATCCGGTCCTGGGTTTCTGGACATAGAACCTGTTGTCCATGTCATTGTGCCACTCATAGGTGTTGTTAATCCAGTACCGGTATACCGTTGCTTTACTCTGTACCTCTCCATCCCCGAACGGGAAATATTCTTTCAACTGCAATGCGTTCGGGTAGGGTTCCGGGGTGGGTGTGGGAGTTACCGGTGTATCGAAAAGGGTAACGGGTGTTGTTGTTTTCGCCATAGATGTGGTTGTTGGCGATCCTGCCAAAAAGGATGAACCAGAAAGTGATGGCAGAATAAATATCCCCACGATAATGATAACAAGAACAATGCAGATGCCGGCAATAATTTTTATTGTCACCGGTTTCTTATCCCCAACGTCGGTATCGATTTTTACCAGCGGTATTAATGGTGTTGAGTGAGATGCAATCGGTGGAGAATACGGTTGGGATGCTGGTTGATCCTGCACAACCGGTTTCCCGCAGTTTTCACAGAATCTGGAATCATCATCGACAGGAAATCCACATTCTGAACAAAACTTCTGGCTCATTCACCATCATTGGGATATGAAAAATAAAAACGAAGTGATTTGCAGTTGCAGTAGAAAATTAAAGATTGTAACGGGAAAAAAGAACAGATTCAGGCCTTTGCAGGTAAATCAGCCGGAGTCCATTGGGTAATATTTTTCTTCTCATTCTTTAATTCGTGGAACTGTCGGAGTGATACTGTTATGTCCCGTGTGAATGCGAAATATCCGATCTGGGTATTCCGGCAGAGTTTCATTGCCATATCCATCAGACCCCGAGGATCGGGTCGGGATTCTCCAAGCCAGATGTGGAAAATATTGCCCCCGTCAACAATGGGGAAGAATACGTGTTCGATTTCCATCCGCTTCGTAAGGGGGATATTTGCGCCGGGGGCAACATGGGTGCCATTTGTATAATAGATCGGGAGATCGCGGCTTTTCCCGAGCATACGGAGTCCTTCGTCCAGATCCCCTTTGATTACTTTTACTGCGAAATCATGGTAGCGCCGGTCAAGGAGATCGGCAACAGCAAACCGCTGGCCGGTGGTCTCTGCGGGTGTCCGTGCAAGGGCAATGGTCATATTATATTTCCGGGAAAGTTCGCGACCATACAGTTCCATCTCGGTCATTGCCCGGATGGCGAGCTTGAATGCTTCTTTGGATTCGTGAAGCTGTTTTCCTGTGTGGTGCTGAACCATTTCGTTGACTCCTACGACACCGATTGTGTATACAAGCCCTTCAAGATCGACAGCCAGGGCGCCCCGGCTTCCGCTATTCGGGTCTTTTGGTCTTTGCATCGCAAACGGCATCCGGTTGTTTGTACGGATCAGGTCCATCCACCGGCGTTTGATCCGGAATATTTCAACTGAGACATCCATGAGTTTCTTGAGTTCAGAGAAAAGCCGTACATCCTCCCCCTCTGCATTATATGCGGCACGGGGACAATTGACTGAGACGACCTGCCATGATCCCATGGAGAAATGCCGGCCATCTTCAAAGATGAGTTTTTTGTCGAAATCCGAATCTTCATCTGCAACCGTTGAAAACTGGTAGGCACAGCACTGGTAACAGGAAATTCCTTTTCCTGCACCCCGGTATGCTGGCAGTTGGTTGTCATAATAGGGAGTACCAAACTTTGAAGCGAGTTCAAAGGTCATCAGGTAAAGGTCATGATAGGTGGGAAGGTCCGGGTTTTCTTGGTTGAATTCTTCACGTTCGGTCATGAAATCGGGTTCGATGGAGATCTCGGGTTTTGGGAAGTTAAATGGCTTTCCCCAGTAATCCCCTTCAAGCATAACATCCATGAGTGCTTTGAAGAGAAGGCGGACTTCCCTCTCAAACTCTCCGTAAGTCCGTAAAGGTGCCGATTTCCCGTCCCAGATTTTGCCTTTAAAAACACAAGGCTTATCCTGCCATAACGTCGGAACGCCCGGAGAGAGCTGGATGGAAGAGAAGACCAGCTGACCCCCGCGGGCAACCATCATCTGGGTCATTTCATATACAAACATCTGGACCATCTGCTTAATTTCCCCGTAGTCCAGTCCTTCCATGAATGGTGCGAGAAATGTAAGGAAATTATAATATCCCTGCCCTCCGGCAAAGTTAGTCTGGGCAGATCCCAGGGCTTTTACTGCATGCAGGATGGCAACTTCTGCACGTTTGGCTGGCCCGGCAACCGATGCTTTTGTTCCATTCCCGTCCGGCATCAGGCCGTAGTAAAAGAAATAGCGCAGATCCCAGTCCTGACAGAATGGGCGGGTTCCGAAATATTCCAGATCGTGGATATGCATTTCGCCCGACAGGTGGTAATCGGCAAGTTCCGGGGGAAGCTGGAGCAGGTACTGCTCTTTTGAGATTTTATCCGCCTTTTTCTTGTGTGAGGTCTCGGCATTTTCCTGGAGATTTGCGTTATCATGGGCTTCAAAACCCCTGCCGACATCGATCTGGTGTGCATCATAGACCGGTGTACCGACACGGGTTGATACATTACGGTACTGGACCATGCCTTTTTCAAGCAGGGTAATATTGACGATCTCCCGGATAAGTGGCCCGGAAAGGGACTTGAGTCCCATGGTTTTTATCCGGTTTTCGACTTCAAGGGCAATTTCTTGTGCAGTTTGTTCATCTGCACCCTTATACCCATAAAATGTCTCAACGAGTTTTGTCTCCTGAACAATCTGGTGGACGATCCGATCACGGTTCCATTCAATAATATGACCATCGGTCGTTCGGACGAACGGGAGTACGGGAACGGTAATGCCGTCAAACGTTAACTGTCGGGTCTCCCGCGATGCCATTATGCACCCGAAATTAGTTGCGAGATGTGTCCGGAATCAAGTTTTCCCGAAGGAAAGAGGTCTGATGAGGTAAAAAAATCAGTATCTTTCTGGAGTACGGGGGCTTCATTGACAAAAACCCCGTTTACCCTGAGTTCGGTTAAGGATTCCGCAGTTGAAAGGTCGCGCTCAATGAATGGGTACCCGTCTTTTTTCAAAAAACCTTTCAGGAGCTCGCAATTCGGGCAATGCTCTAGCGTATAGACAATCAATTGCGGATTTTTTGACATAAAAATACCCTCACTCGGTCAATTAAGGATTATGTCTTGCGGAGATAAAAAAATCATGGTTTGCATATCAATTCAAGCATACAATCAAGTGAATGAACATTTGAAAATCGATTACCATTTGTAGGTGAATGCTTCAATAATACTATTCATGGTCAGGGCTTTTGTAGCACTTGAATTATCTTCTGAAATACGTGACGCCCTTAAAACGGCCCAGGAGAAACTTCGTAGTGGAAGAGCCCGTCTGACATTTGTTGACCCGGGGATCATCCATATTACCGTTAAGTTCCTTGGTGATGTTGAGGATAAAAAACTCCCTCTTGTAATGAAAGCCCTGAAAGAGATTCCATTTATCCCATTTCCTGTTAGCGCAGGCCCGGTTTCAGTCAATTCACGTCATAATCCGCGTACTATATGGAGTTCTGTTAATGATCGTGGAAAAGCCGGTGAACTATCAAGTCTGGTCGATGCAGCACTTTCTCCTTTGGGATTTGCACGGGAGATCAGAAAATTCACGCCCCATGCAACGGTGGCACGGATCAAGTCTTTTGATATCTCCCTTTTTCCACTGCTGGATCAAATCAAGGAAAAAACCTATGGAGAATGTATGATACGAGGTCTTAAACTCAAGAAAAGTACCCTGATGCCGACTGGACCGGTATATGAAGATCTGCTGGAGGTGATCTGGTGAGTCATACCCTGCTTGAATCAGAAATCCTCACAACCCTTCGCCCTAGTGCTGAAGAGCGGGATCATATCTGCGGCCTTGCACACCGTTTACTTGCAGCAATTGAGGCGAGCGGGAAGGCCCGGGGAATGGTTGTTGGATCAATTGCCCGGCAGACCTGGGTGAAGGGTGATCGGGATCTTGATGTATTCCTGCTCTTCGATCCGTCCCTGTCCCGTGAAGATCTTGAATCAGAAGGTCTGGGTCTCGCTCGTAGTATTGCTTCATCATTCACCGATCGGTTTCATGAAAAATATGCGGAACATCCATACATCAATGCTACTATCGAGGATGTTGATGTTGATCTTGTTCCCTGTTATGATGTCGAAAGTGCAAGCAGGATCCAGAGTGCAGTTGATCGGACCCCGTTCCATACCCGGTATATAACGAATCGGATTAATGGTTTGATCGATGATGTTCTCCTGCTTAAACAGTTTACAAAAGCCGGGGGCATTTACGGTTCCGATCAGATGACCGAAGGCTTTTCCGGTTATCTCTGTGAACTCCTGATCCTGCACTATGGGGGATTTGAACCTCTCATCAAAGCCGCAGCTGAATGGCGGCCGGGTCTTGTAATTGATATCGAACAGCATGCGGCAAAGAAATTCGATGAACCCCTTATTGTAATCGATCCGGTTGATCCCCGTCGGAATGTTTCTGCTGCCGTATCTCTCGATCAGATGATGGGGTTTGTCGAACTGGCCCGGGGTTATTGCACTGCTCCGGCCTATGGATTTTTCCTGCATCCGATGGAGCGGTGCATTTTAAAATCCGAACTTGATATTCAAATCAAAGAACGGAAAACGTTTGTCTACGCGATCTCGTTTGCAACACCTCCTTACATTCCGGAGATTGTTGTGCCGCAGCTCAAACGGAGTGTCAATGCAATCCATGAACTGCTGGAACGTAACGGTTTTGCTGTCCATCATGCTGCATACGATATGCAGGATGCAAATTGTCTGTTTCTGTTTGAATTACTTGTGGGAAATCTTCCCTCTATCCGGCGTCATTTGGGCCCCCCGCTTTCGGATTATGGGAATGCAAACAAGTTTCGGGCGCTTCACCTTACTGGACAGAAGTCGGGACCTTACATTGAGAACGGGAGGTACGTTGTTGAGGTCAAACGTGAATTCCTGACTGCGAGGAGTCTGCTGGAATCGAATGCGGTCCTTTCAGTAAGTCTGGGGAAACATGTGCGTCAATCGCTTGAATCTGGATGGACTTTATCAGAAGGGGCTGATTGCTGGCAGGAAGAATTTGCACCATTTATTGCGGAGTTTTTTGATCGCAATTCGCCCCTGACCCGCATAGAAAGAAAAAGATAATATTTTCGTTTTTAAAGAATTTGTGTCCCTGTTTCCCCGGTCCTGACCCGGAGAGCGTCTTCAACCGGCAGGATAAAGATCTGGCCGTCTCCTGTTTTTCCGGTGAATGCAGCTGATTTAATTGTATCGATGACTGTATCTACTGCATCGTCATTGACAACCAGTTCGAGTTTCATTTTTGGAAGGCGGTCAACAACATACTCTGCACCCCGGTATTCCTGCCGAATCCCCCTTTGCTGGCCGCGCCCTTCAACTTCAGAAACGGTCATGGAGCCATAACCGATCAGATCGAGTGCAGTCTTTACTTCCTCAAATTTTTCCCTTCGGATCATTGTTTCAATTAACTTCATAGAATTAAACCTCGATAGTGGTCGGCTTTTTGTGGTGTTGATGCTGTATGCACGTAAATCATAAGCAGAGTATCTATAAAAAAGGGGGGAAAAGACTTAGTTTTTAGAATTCCGGGATATTTTTGCTGAGGCCAGTTTTTCGATTGGAGCCGTGTCCACACCGGGCCCGGTTGTAAGTTTATTGTTCCGAACTGCGCTGTCAACAAATCCTTTTCCGGTAGGTGTTCGGATGATGAGTGTTGTTGAACCCGCCGGACTACCGATTGCGCCGGCAGAAATGTCTGACATGACTGCGGTTAGATCGGTACAGTAGTGGCAACCCTTTCGGATACAGGTCTCAAGTTCGTTTAATGGAATATTCGTAATTGTGCCATCCTGTTTTAAGATCTCCAGTTTGCCTTTTACGTCGAGTTTTTTGATTTCATGAGCTTCAATTTTGTACTGCGTTTGGAGTTTTCCTTCGATGAGTGCAGAATAATCAAAGGTTTCGGTGCAGAATAATCCAACGAGGAGCCTGATTGCCTGGGCATAAGGTTTTACAAGGTCGTTGTCACTTGTACGAATCCGAGCAACTGCCTGAACTGCACACGGTATACCAATTATCGCTATGCGTTTGAACTTGCGTTCGATAACTGCATTTTTCAGAGTAGCAAGAAGTGGTACCCACCAGCTGTATCTGCTTCCCGCCTGCTGGATGAGCACATCGGATTTTGTAATAATGACCGATGATGGTTTAAGGGTCCAGCGGTCTTCTGTCACCGTAACGATGGCATCAATGAGTTCTTCATCAAGTGCATTTGCTAAAAGTGCGGTCACCGCACCCCCGCTCTGTTTTCGCGGGACATCGAATGTCGCTTTTGCCACAACCATCTCAAGATAGTCGCCGAGTTTTTCTTGTGGCTGATCGGTTGTCCGGGGACATACCGCGTAACATGCCCCGCACTCGACACCATCGGTTGCCTGCTTGCAGTACCCGTTGCTTGTGGGGCTTGTTACCATCTCTCCCTCTTTGAAGGAGATCGAATCGGCGGGACAGACCGCTACGCAGGCACCACAGCCCGAGCATTTCCTCGTGTCCCAGACCTCGGCTTTCAAATCGAGATAACTTTTCTGTGCCATTGCTCTTACTCCAATGTATACTTACTCGCAAACGGCCGTGCACTGATTGCTGCGATCCGCGTGTATTCGGATGCAAGCAGGGGGCCTGCATCGATCCCGAACGACTTAGCGAAATCTTCGATGATCGGGCGGATAATGGCCTTCTCTTCCTCAGTAACCGGTGCCTGTTTTGTCCCGCTCCCGAGACAGAGGCTATCCACCGGGCCCCGGACAAAGATCTCGCCGCCATGGATGCCGCTTCCCACGCCCTGCTCTGCGATCGGGGGAACATCCCCCATCCCCAAAACAATCACGAGCCCGCCTGCCATTGATTCGCCAAGGAATGCCCGAGCGCTGCCACCGACCACGAGGATAGGGCGTTTCTCCATGTACTTCTTCATGTGAATGCCACCCCGGTACCCGATGTTGTCCCGGACATATACTCTGCCGCCCCGCATGCTGTGGGCCACGGCATCACCAGCACTGCCATGGATGATCACCTTTCCCTTGTCCATGGTGTTACCGGGTGCATGGTCCGCGTTGCCATGAACGATGATGGTGGGACCGCTCATGAACATCCCGAGATCCCCGCCCGGCACACCATTCACTGTGATCGTTACATCGTCGCCTCTTAGGCCATCTCCAATGAACCGCTGGCCAAGGATATTGTTGAGGGTGATCTCCTTCACCCCTTCGGATATCGCCTTTCTGATCTGCTGGTTTAGCGGCGTATAATGAATGTCTTTTGCATCGATCGTAAGCATCTTCATTATTCATGCCCCCACGGTCTTGACATCAAGGACATTCAGGATGCCCTCATCCAGCATGTAGCCCCGGAGCCGGTCTCGGTTGCCCCGTAAGCTTTCGATGCTGTTGATACCGGCTGCTCCCATCAGCTCGCCCAGTTCAAGGGTCCAGCCATGGATCAGGTTCTCGACCTGCACCGCATTAGTCTCGGGATCCAGCCTCTTTGTCAGCTCAGGTTTCTGGGTGGCAATACCCCAGGCACACTGGCCCCGGTTGCAGGTTCCGCAGACCCGACAGCCCATCGCTACAAGCGCTGACGTTCCGATATAGACCGCATCAGCGCCGAGGCAGATGATCTTGGCCACGTCCGCACTCTGCCGGATGCCACCACTTGCAATAATGGAGACCTCGTTACGGATCCCCTGCTGGCGCAGCTTGGCATCAACGCTTGCGATGGCGGCTTCGATCGGGATGCCGACATGGTCGCGGAAGACCACGGGTGCTGAACCGGTTCCGCCACGGAAGCCATCAATGACCACAGCGTCAGCCCCTGAACGGGCAATCCCTGCGGCAATGGCAGCGGCGTTATGGACCGCCGCAATCTTGACAAAGACCGGCTTCTTCCATTCGGTTGCCTCCTTGAGGCCGTGGACCAGCTGCTTCAGATCCTCAATACTGTAGATGTCATGATGGGGTGCCGGGCTGATCGCATCGCTGCCTTCCGGGATCATCCGGGTGCAGGCAACATCAGCGCAGACTTTCTCGCCCGGCAGATGGCCACCAATACCGGGTTTGGCACCCTGGCCGATCTTAATCTCGATTGCAGCTCCGCGTTCGAGATAGTCAATGTCAACCCCGAATCGTCCCGATGCGACCTGAACGATCATGTTCTTCTGGTACGGGTAGAGAGACTGGTGAAGCCCACCTTCTCCTGTCCCCATGAACGTGCCAATACGGTGGACCGCCCGTGCCATGGCTTGCTGGGCCGGCAGGCTGATCGCCCCATAACTCATGTGCCCGATCATGATCGGGGTTTCGATCTGGAGGTTGGGCGAAAGTTTTGTTAAGAGCTCGATATCCTTACCGGGCTCCTCTTTAATCGACAGGGACGATGGCTTCTTTCCGATATAGGTACGCAGCTCCATTGGCTCGCGGAGTGGGTCAATGCTGGGATTCGTTACCTGACATGCATCAAGGACGAGACGGTCGAAGATGATTGGCCAGGGCAGAGCATTGCCCATGCCCCCGGAGATGATCTTGCCGGTCTTTGCCTGGTTGAAGACCGCTTCACGGATCTCGCGGGTCCAGACGGGGTGGCTCCGATAATCGCCCGGTTTCTCTTCGATCTCGATAGCATCGCGGGGGCAGAATGCGAGACAGCGGTGGCAGGCAACGCAGTTCCGCGAGTTTATGCGAATCTTATCACCTTCCCTGCGGAACACACCGTATGAGCAGTTCTCGATACAACGGCCGCAGTCCATGCAGCGATCCGGGTCGATCGTGACCCGGAACCTTAATGGTGTACTCCCGATGCTCATGAGTATACCTTCCCTATGACAGGCTCGCCGGCTTTGGGCATCGCAATATTGCCGACGTCCGGGTCGATCCGGCGGATGGCGGCTTCCTCGCTCGAGATAAAGAGGCGGTCGCCATTTTCCCCGGTGACGAGCGGGCGGAGCTTGATGCGGTCCGTGAACCCGACAAGAGAGTGTTCATTTGCTACGCAGATGGCAAAGGGTCCATTCATGAGGGCAGAACCGTATGTGAGGCGAATGGCCCGGTTGAGTTGCTGCTCCTTTGGCGGCATCCGGTCGATTTCTTCCCAGAACGGGGGTGCGAGTGCCCTGACGGTCATTTTCTCCGAAAGCCCATGCTTACGGACGAGCAGATCGACAAGGTATGCCACAACCTCGGTGTCGGTATACATCGTGCATTTGTACCCGTAACTCTCGATATACCTGCGGTTTGTACCGTAGGATGTAATTTCACCGTTATGGACAACGCTCCAGTTCAGGAGATTGAATGGGTGTGCCCCACCCCACCATCCTGCTGTATTTGTAGGGTAACGGTTATGGGCGAGCCAGAGATATCCTTTGTAATCTTGGATACGGTAGAAATCTGCAACTTCTTCGGGCCATCCGGATGCTTTGAATACTCCCAGATTTTTTCCTGATGAAAAAATGAGTGCCCCATTCCTTGCTGCATTAACTTTCATCACAAGGTGGGTGATGATATCTTCATCCGGTGTGGTACTTTTCGGCATGAGGCTTCTGTCCGGGCGGAAAAAATATCGCCAAGGCGTATGGACTTTCCGAATATTGGGCTGTTCATAGGTTTTTATCTGTTCGTCGTGGATGATGGTGCCCCATTTTTCAAGAAGATTATCAAGAGGAGCTTTATGTTCGCGGATATTATCAAAAAAAACGTGGAGTGCATAGTACTCTTTGTAATCCGGATAAATGCCATATGCAACATAACCGGAGCCTTCCCCGCTGCCCCGTTCGTCCATCATTGCAAGTGCTTCGCGGATTTTTGTACCATCCATGCACTTTTTGTTTCTATCGATTACGCCAATTATACCACACATATTATCACGGTGAAGATTGATCCAGTATTATTGAACATTTGTTCAATTTAATATGAACATTTGTTCAGATAGTTTAGTTCAATAAACATAAATAGGATTGGGTGGAACATGTCTTCCAATATGTCCGCAGACGTATCTAAACTGCTTAAAAAAATTGAATCTGACAAAGTGCAATTTATCAGACTTCAGTTTACCGATATCCAGGGACAGCCAAAGAATGTTGCGATTCCGGCAATTCAGGCTGAGAAAGCCCTGACAGATGGGATCTGGTTTGATGGATCATCTGTTGAAGGTTTTGCAAGAATCGAAGAATCCGATATGCTGCTGAAGCCGGATCCTGCGACTTATGCAATTCTACCCTGGAGATCTGCAGATTGCCGTGTTGCACGGTTTATTTGTGATGTCCAGACGTATGGTAACAAACCGTTCGATGGAGATCCCCGTTTCGTTCTCCGTAAAACCCTTGCGGAAGCAGCAAAAGCCGGCTACTCATTCAACACGGGTCCTGAACTGGAATTTTTCCTGTTCAAGATGTACGATGGAGTTCCCACAACAGAGTTTGAGGATCATGGTGCATATTTCGATCTTGCCCCCTCGGATTCAGCAGAAGATGTCCGCCGGGATGTAGTTCTTGCGCTCAGCGACATGGGTTTTGAGATTGAAGCTTCGCATCATGAAGTTGCTGACAGTCAGCATGAGATTGACTTCAAGTATGGCGATGCTCTGACTACTGCTGACCGTGTGATTACGTTCAAGTTTGCAACAAAATCCATTGCTCTGCAGTATGGGCTCCATGCAACGTTCATGGCCAAACCGATCGGTGGAATCAACGGAAGTGGTATGCACACGCACGGGTCTCTCTCCAAGAATGGAAAGAATGCATTTTTCGATGCAAATGCTGAGATGCAGTTATCCGACACTGCCCTTTACTACATCGGTGGTTTACTCAAACACGCAAAGGCAATCACTCGTGTTGCAAATCCGACCATCAACTCGTACAAGCGACTGGTTCCGGGGTATGAAGCACCGTGTTACATTTCCTGGAGTGCGACTAACCGTTCTGCATTAATCCGTGTTCCAGCTGCACGTGGCAACAGTACTCGTGCTGAATTACGGAGTCCTGATCCGATGTGCAACCCATACCTTACGTTCGCAGCTATGCTTGCTGCGGGAATGGACGGTATCAAGAACAAGATTATGCCCCCGGAGAGCACAAATACCAACATCTATCACCTCGATTCAAAAGCACGGAAGAAACTCCGAATCGATATGTTGCCCGGGAGTCTTACAGAAGCAAACGCTGCACTCTTAAGAGATGAAGTTATTTGTAATGCTCTTGGACCTCATGTGGTCTCCAATCTCACCCGCATTGCTGAAATGGAAACTGATGCATTCCGTCTTGCAGTTCACCCGTGGGAACTGGACCGGTATCTCGCAACCTACTAAACTCTCTTTTTTTAGTCATCAATCATTCTCTACCCTCTGAAAAAGTGATCCAGTTGTCTTTTCAATTTTAATGTAAATTGTTCCATTACATTTACAGTTCTGCGCGAATTGGTATTTTGATCTCATTATTGCTTTTTACTTCTGACGCATGTCACATCGAAACAAAATATTTATTAATATAGGAATGCAACTTCCTTCCTACAACACTACTCACATTAAATTCAGAACACACACAGGAAAAATGATGGAATTAATGATCTTAAAATCGATATTCCGGACTTAAAATCCGACATTGATTCAGGATTAATCAATCTCTGTATCCTGTGTAATTTTCATTAAACAAACAAATCTGATACACATTATATAATTGAATGTGTATAATCAAATCAAAATAGAGGGAGTAACGCAATGGCAATTGATACTGGAACTACAGCGTGGATTCTTATTTCGACAGCCCTCGTCATGATTATGACGCCCGGGGTTGGTTTCTTCTATGGCGGTCTCGTACGCAGGAAAAATTTCATTTCAATGATTACCCTGTCGTTTGTCGCCTTCGCACTGGTTAGCATTCAATGGGTGCTCATAGGTTATTCGTTGGCATTCGGATCGGACGTCGGCGGATTTATCGGCAATCTTGAGTACTTGGGACTCAACAATGTCGGTATGGATCCAGGCCCGTACAGCGATGCAATTCCTGGACTGCTATTTATGGTATTCCAGCTTGTATTTGCAACAATTACAATGGCAATTGTTACATCGGGATTTGCAGAACGCATTAAGTTCAGTGCATATATTCTCTTTGCACTTCTTTGGACGACTATTGTCTATGACCCCCTCGCCCACTGGGTTTGGGGTGGTGGCTGGGCAGCGCAGTTCGGATCACTTGACTTTGCAGGTGGGACGGTTGTTCACATCAGTTCCGGGTTTGCAGCACTCGCTGTTGCACTTGTGATTGGTAAACGGGTTGGATTTGGAAAGTATGCAATGGAGCCAAATAATATTCCGATGACAATCCTTGGAGCCGCATTGCTCTGGTTTGGCTGGTTCGGATTCAATGCAGGGAGTGCACTTGCTGCCAATGGACTTGCTGCGAATGCATTTGTAACAACCAATACAGCTGCAGCAGCAGCAGGTATTGCATGGCTTCTTGTCAGCTGGCTCCATGGAAAACCGAGCTCTCTTGGTTTTGTCAGTGGAGCAGTAGCGGGACTGGTTGCAATTACACCGGCAGCCGGTTTTGTTACACCTATGGCATCGATTGTTATTGGTGCTGTCGCAGGTGTAATCTGTTATGGGATGCTACTCTTCCGCATCAGGAAAGGGCTTGATGAGAGTCTTGATGCATGGGCTATCCACGGTATGGGTGGTCTCTGGGGTGCGCTTGCAACCGGTATCTTTGCAGCAGCTGCAGTTAACGGGGCATCGGGACTTCTTGAAGGAAATACACATCAGTTTATAGCAAATGCAGTTGGTGCGTTCGCAGCACTTATCTATGCGTTTGTTGTAACCTATGTCCTTGCAGTCATAATCGACAAAACAATTGGTCTGCGCGTAACCGAAGAAGAGGAATATGTCGGGCTTGATATATCCCAGCATGGGGAAAGGGCCTGATTGAGGCGATTATCATGAAATTAGTAAAAGCTATCATTAAACCGGAACGCTTTGAGTTTGTTAAAAAAGCACTCGAAGACAAAGGCTTTATCGGGATGACTATCACTGAGGTCAAAGGCAGGGGAGAGCAGAAAGGCATAGCCCTCCAGTACCGTGGAGGCCTGATGACTGTTGATCTCTTGCCAAAGATTCAGATCGAAGTTGCAGTCCGTGACAGTGATCTGGACAATCTGGTTTCAACGATCACAGAATCTGCACGAACCGGGAAAATCGGCGATGGCAAGATCTTCATCATGCCCGTTGAAAAATCGATTCGTATACGGACTGGTGAAACAGAAATATAAGAACATCACCACTCAAAATTTTTTTAATTCACAACCTCTTCCTACTTATTATCCGGATGAATGTTCACCACCATTCATCTGGGTTTTTTTTAATCTTTTTTAGAATACATTATTCAATTGGGATACCCAATTTGCTGACATTTTTCATCCACGTCATTTTCTTCGATACAGAATTCTGATGATGGGACAATATCCTCTGGTTTGCAAAATTTTTATTGGAAAATCCTTTGTTTATATCAACCTCGCAATATTTGGTGAAATGCAGATTGTTATGTACTATGACGTCAGAAAGTCTTTACTGCAATCATGATTCCGTGGCTTTCCTCAAATTTTAAAAATTTTAAACCAACGGCAGCAATAGCCCTGAATGCCACACGCCATATGAATAAGATTGAGCGCAAAAAACTATTTTCCCCTGATATTGAACCAATGCGAACGGCCGAAGGACGGTGGTTTGAAGCAATTGTCTATGAGATGTTCCTTGAGATCTCAAAAAAATCCAGTCGTATAAAATGTCTTGCCCGGAAAGGGGCTGATGCACCGAGTAAGAGAGAGGATGTGCGACTCGGTCAGAACGGGCTTTTTTATTCTAAATATGGGGATATCACTATTCGCGGTAATGGTCAGGATCTTGCAGAATTCGATATGTTACTGATGGATTCCGATAACCATGTGACATTTGCTGAAGTAGTAACATCTCCTGCGGATTTGAAAGAATTTGAAGAGGAAATCGCATTCAAAAAAAGGCTTCTCGGATATTTATATGATCAAAAAATTACCCCATTCCTTCTGATTTCATCGTTTGATCTATCGAATTATTCTGTTGTCAAGCGACTTGCAAAAGATAAAACCAATGCAATTATTCACACAAGTTCATGCGAGCAGATCAAATCTCTTGTCAAACATTACCGGCCCCGGATTCTTTATAATAACCCGGATAACCATCCAAAACTTATCCGTGCAACGGATATTCCTCTGAAACAACCTTTCGATTACAAACAGTATCATGATGAGGTACGCAACCAGATCTTTACAGAAATTGCAAAACGCGGAGGCAGGAAATCTCCGGAAATAAAAAGCCAGACTGGTCAGATCGTAAAGAAAGTTTTGTATGGTGCACTGTTCCCCTCTGCAATAAAATTTGTTTGTGAATCATATGGACTCAGCGTAAAAGGTAAAAAAATTCCCTTCGAAGATTTTTCCAAATATTATTCAAAAGCAATCATAGCAACCGATCTTCCCGGGTATGAAATGATCATCTACCTTCGATCCCGACAGAAAAAAGAGTACCACAAAATGATTCAGGCACGGGATGGCCATTTCAAATTCGAACGTCCAACTCCTCCGAAAGTTGGTTTTTTCCTTTGGCTCGAATCGATCCAACCAACTCTTGGAACAAGGATCACCCACCAGTTGCTGGATTCGTTTTCGATGGTCACATCCGCACAAACTCCTGTGCGAAAAGAATGAAAAAAAAGGGGAATTTTCCCTGTATCCCAATTAGTTTGTATTCCCCGATCAATCAAGCAGGGCACCCATAGCCTCATCGAAGCGTGCGTCCATGACATACGGGATACCTGATACCTCTGATGCCTCCGGTGTCAGGGCCATAAGGTCATCACGTGATATGGTTGAGAGCCGGAAATTCCTGCTGCCTGCCATGATCTGCTGGAGTCCGGTCCGGAACTTATGAGCGTACGTGTAAATACCTACTGCACCCATCGGAATTTCGCTCATACGGGAACCGAATTTCTCTTTGAGATCTTCGTAACAGACAAATATCTCTTCTACAGAGTTGCCGTACTTTGAAACGGACTTGGGAAGTTCTCCTCCTTTGATCCACTGTTCAATGTTTTTCCCAACCATGCCGGGGATCATGAGACCTCTTCCCATACAGACCGCTTTAAAGTATGGATTACCCATTGCAAGTGCCTTGAATGTTCCGGGTTCATCGGAGAATCCACCGGCCATGGCGAGATCCGGAACCCTGAATCCTTTTTTATCCAACCTGCACGCGAAATCATACGCGAGTGACTGCAGGTAGAACGTAGGAATACCCCATTCATTCATCATAGGCCATGGGCTCATCCCGGTACCTCCAGGTGCGCCATCGATTGTCAGGAGATCAATCTTGGCCTCGGAACTGTACCGAAGGGCCATTGCCAGTTCAACCATGGAGTATGCCCCGGTCTTCAGCGTAACACGCTTGAAACCAATGTCGCGAAGTCGATCTACTTCTTCGAGGAATCCCTCTTTGGTAACGAACCCGAGACGGGAGTGGCGTTCAAATTCCTTAATGGCTCCTGCCTTGTAAGCAGCCTGGTTCTCTTTGAGTGTCGGGTCAGGCAGAACTATATATCCCCGTTTCTTGAGCTCAATTGCCCGCTCAAGTGTTTTGACCTTGATCTCTCCACCGATGCATTTTGCACCCTGTCCCCATTTCAATTCGATAGTATCCAGATTGTGTTTGCTTGCGACATATTCCGCGGTTCCAAGCCGGGTATCTTCAACATTCATCTGGACGAGAATTTCACCAAAACCATCATGGAATTTTTTGTACACATTGATACGGCGGTCCATTTCAGGAGACTCAATGACTTTCCCATTGGCATCCCGCTTCAGTCCGGGATCAATACCGCAGACATTTTCACCACAAACAAGGGTAATTCCGGAAATGGCTGCACCGATGGCAAAGTGCTCCCAGTTTGCCCGTGCAATTTCCGTAGATCCAAGAGCCCCGGTAAAGATCGGTACCCGCATCTTCACTTTTTTGTCCCATCCATATTCGGTCTCGGTATCCACGGTTGAGAAGACCGCTGTATCCGGACCTGCTTCGACACCATCAGGCAATCCCTGAGCACCTACAGCATATCCCTGAATGTTGAGATGTGAATAATCAATGGGGTAGTTCTTGTCAGCACCTGCGGTGATCTCACCAAACGGGCCGGGATATAACACTTCCCTGCCACGGAATGATGATAACCAGATCTCGCAGCTGCCTTTACATCCGTCAATACAACGGGTACAGATGCCTGAGCACGGGGCAACATCCCGTGACCGGTTTACTGTTCCGGTTGCTTCGTTTGCATTTGGCTGCCTAAGATTCATGAATACACTCCAAATAATCACTGAATATCCCGGGGAATTCCAAAAGCTGATCTTCCGGCAAGTCCAGGGACGCGTTTGAGTAATCAGTTATCTCAAACTAAATTGAATTAAAACCCATTCGGTAATAAGCGCTTGCTTTCCACCTTCTTTTAAGTCTTTTGGTTTAAACCAGGGGTAGCAACACAATTCCACCTCAATTTTCTTAAAAATGTAGTGAAAAAACTGGAAATTCATTAAATTTTTTAAAGGGTGATCAATTCATACTGTCTGGTGCCCATGCCGATTTCTTCTGCATATTCGAGTTGACGATGTCCGTCAGTCTGCGCGTGTACTCCCTTGAATTTATCCTGCCCGATATGATGATTTGTCACCAGTAATGAATCCACAAATCCCTGTTGTTTATTCACTAAATCGAAACTTGCTGTATCGATTGCAACAGGATCTTTGGATGCCAGAATTCCAATATCCGGAACAATCGGCGCATCACTGAACGGAAAACAATCACAATCCGGTGTAATCCGGATCAGGAAATTCATATACCCAACTTTTGTTTTCTTTGTTTTTACCGCACCGTACGCATATTCAACCATGCGTTCCATGAATTGGGGAATTTCAGTTTCCCAGTTAATGTCGATTGCCTGCGCCGGACAAACGTGCATGCATTCAAAACAGCCGATGCAGTGATTTGTATCAATTACTGACTTTTTGTTCCTGATGACAATGACCCGTTTCGGGCAGATCTTAACACATTTTCCGCACCCGATACAGTTCTCTTCTATCGTAAATGGCCGGGCGTTATGCTGGGCACGTTTCCCTTCCGGGGGAGCACACCCCATCGCAAGATTCTTGATTGCACCCCCAAATCCTGAAACAATATGTCCTTTGAAATGACTGAGTACGATCATGCTGTCAGCAGTTGCAATATCACCGGCAATGCTTGCTGTTTTGAAATGCTTTTTATCAATCCGGATTTTCTGGATATTTTTTCCGGAAAGACCATCCGCAATTATGATTGGGGCACCCGTAACTGCATAATCGAATCCATGTAATATCCCTGTTGTTATATGTTCAACCGCGTTGGTCCTGCTCCCGAGATACAACGTATTCGTATCGGTCAGGAACGGGTGTGCTTTGCACTCTTTTACCTTATCGACTACCTGTCGGACATATACAGGACTGATGAATCCATCATTACCGGTTTCTCCAAAGTGAAGCTTGATTGCAGTTTTATCATTCGCTGATAAAAGTTCTGAAAACCCGGCACGTTCGAAAAGTTTTCTGACTTTATTTGTCGTACTGTCCTGGTCAGAATGCGCACGAATATTTGCGAAATATACCTGGCTTTTCATCATTTCACATCCCCGGATGAGAATAACCATTCTTCCATTGAATATCCCATGGTAAATTACTATCCTGCACTTTCCTGCCGCATCCCTCTCTCTTTTATTATCCGGAGAAGATATTCATCAGTAACGTGACAGATTTCAAGCTCACCTCAACCTTTGTTCCTACCGGCTCACAACCAGAAGCCATTAAAAAAATCACCGAAGGTCTTAATCGGGATGATCAGTTCCAGACTCTTTTAGGAGTAACGGGTTCCGGGAAAACATTTACGATGGCAAATGTTATTGCAGCGGTTAATCGTCCGACACTCGTTCTGGCACACAACAAGACCCTTGCTGCCCAGTTGTATCAGGAATTTTGTGATTTTTTCCCGGATAACCGGGTTGAATATTTTGTATCGTATTACGATTACTATCAACCGGAATCATACATCCCGGCAAAGGATCAGTATATCGAGAAAGACTCCGCTATCAATCCCAAAATCGAGATGATGCGCCTTTCAACCACCGCATCGCTCTCGTTCCGGCGGGATGTTATTGTTGTTGCTTCAGTCTCCTGTATCTATGGTCTTGGAAACCCGGAAAATTTCCGGAATATGGGATTTGAACTCAGTGTCGGCCAGAAGATTTCTCGGACGGAGATCATGAGCCGGCTCCTGGATATCCAGTTTGAGCGAAATGATCTCGAACTCATGCCGGGCCGGTTCAGAGTCAAAGGTGATATCCTGGATATCGTTCCCGGTTATTTCAACGATATTATCCGGATCGAGATGTTTGGGGATGAGATAGAGCGTATCCGGGAAATCGACAAAAATACCGGGAACAAAAAAGAGGAGATGAAGTATTTCTATGTTTATCCGGCCCGTCACTTTGTTACCCCGGAAAGTGCCCGGAAAACTGCTGTTGAATCAATACGGAGTGAACTGGATGAAGTGCTCCCGACCCTCGGTATGATCGAGGCTCACCGGCTCAGTCAGCGAACCCATTTCGATTTAGAAATGATCGAAGAGACAGGTTCCTGTAAGGGAATCGAGAATTATTCACGCCATTTTGACGGCAGGAATGCCGGGGAAAAACCCTATTGCCTTCTCGATTATTTCCCGGATGATTTTTTGATGATTATCGATGAAAGCCACCAGATGATCCCGCAGCTTCACGGTATGTATAATGGGGATCGTTCCCGCAAGAAAGCACTGATTGATTACGGGTTCCGGTTGCCGAGCGCTTATGATAACAGGCCGCTGAAGTTTCACGAATTCGAACAATATATGGGAAATGTCGTTTTTGTATCGGCAACTCCTGGAGAATATGAAATTAAAAAATCCATGCAGGTCGTTGAACAGATTATCCGGCCAACGGGGCTTGTTGATCCGGAAGTTGAAGTCCGTCCAATAGAAGGACAGACGGATGATATTATCCGTGAGATAAAGACGACGATCGGCCGGGGTGACCGTGTCCTTGTTACGACGCTCACAAAAAAACTTGCCGAAGAACTCTCCGAGTATCTTGCTGAGAATGGTGTACGGACACGTTATCTCCACTCTGAAATCCATACGCTTGAACGGAGTGAAATTATCCGGGAACTCCGCCTGGGCAAATTTGATGTGCTGGTTGGGATCAACCTTCTGCGCGAAGGTCTTGATATCCCTGAAGTGGGATTCATCGGTATTCTCGATGCCGATAAGGAGGGTTTCCTGCGGGATGCAAGAAGCCTGATCCAGATAATCGGACGGGCTGCACGGAACGTGAATGCCAAAGTTGTCCTCTATGCGGATAACATGACGGATTCGATGAAAAAAGCCCTGGCCGAAACGAAACGACGTCGTGATCTTCAGTTATCGTTCAATGCAAAAAATCATATTACTCCGCAAACAATCATCAAACCTGTCAAAGAAAAAGAAGTCGAGATAACCGATACAAAGCATCTTCCGAAAACAGAGATCCCAAATGTTCTTATTGATCTTGAAAAGCAGATGCGGGATGCTGCGGAGAGCCTCGACTTTGAGCGGGCTATTGCTCTCAGAGATCAGATCAAGAAATTAAACCTTCGCCTTCGTGAAGGGGGAAAACACCCTTAAAAAATTATGCCAGCCGGATAAGGTTTTCACGGCCTTTTTTTATTTTGATAATGAGTCCCTGTTCATGGAGTGTATTAAGGACTGTACTGATGGTTGATTTGGGCAATCCCAGATTTTTGACTATTTCTGCCTGGTACATCTCCCCTCCGGCAGCTTTGATTGTCTGGATGATACGCTCTTCCAGATTAAGGATCTCTGCCTCAGATAACGAGGTTGGTACAGGGTCCGGCTCATCGTAAGGACCGGATTGTATTCTATACCGGTAGAATAGCACCACCCCGATGATGATAATAAAAAGAACGATCACTCCTCCGGCTGCTGGAATGATGGGGAATCCCGCAGGTTCAAGAACAATCCGTGGTTCCCCGGCACCAAACGATTGCTGGCCGTACCAGATGAGTTCGTCAAATTCCTGACTAGGAAGAGGATCTACAGACACAACGGTATATCCGACAGGATAGCGAATTATCAGCGATGCATCTTTGGTCAGGTATAATCCTCCGGCAAATGCATCCCCGATGGTGAGATTTTTACCGGCTTTTGCAAATCCTGTCCAGGTAAATGCGTACGTGACCACCCCGTATTTTCCCGTTGGGGATGTCTGGACTACGGCATTTGCAGAAAAATCCGTAGCATCCATGTGCCGTGACGTTGCAGCAGATGCCTGCGCTACAGAATGCTGCATCAGCTCTTTGAATTGGGGTAAATAAACGGTGTCGATATCTTTTGCATACGTTTCAAAGGCGATCTCATCATCATCGGTTGTAAGGAGCGTACGATATTCAACCTGCCATATAGCGGATCCATCCTCTTTGATTGAAACGGTATATGCAATGGTATAATCCGGGGCAGCCAGACCCGCAGGGATCAGGAACAGGAGCAGGAAAATTCCTGTAGCGATATGAATAATCGTCTTCTCCGGCCTCATCTATACCCTCCTCCCCGGTAATAGATCCCACCCCTATAAAAATAATTGTTCATGATTTCATCCACCATTTTACGAAACGGGGAATTTTTATTTATTGCGCCCATTTGCATTGTTGTTACCGTTTTTATTGGTATTGTCCGTTCCATTCCCATTATTCCGGCTGGTCTGGGTATTCTGGGGAGTACCCGTTGTTACGGGTTGCTTCTGGGTGCCGGCTGACTGGGTTGTCCGCTGGATCATTTTTCCGGATGCAGCTTCCTGTGCAGCGCTGTTATTCTTGTTGGCAGATCCATTATCTTGAGTCCATTGTCGGTTCTGGAATTCTGATTGATTACCCGTATCATTCCCTTGCCGGTACTGCTCGGATATATCCTGCCGGGCAGTGTTACGGACCGGGCTTAGATCCCCCATCTGGTTCTGTCCATACCGTGCAGCGACTTTTTCCTGAAATTTTTGTTGAATTGAGAGCGAGTTGGTATATGCACGGGTAAGTCCGGTACTGTTCGGGTTTGCGTTCAACAGGTTCTCAAGAACAACCTGGTGATGTGAGATCATTTCCTGAGCACGCAGAAGACCTGTGGAATTTGCATCAATGAAGGGTAATCCCGCCTGAGTCTGATTCAGTTTTTCATAATACCGGTTCAGCGCAAGTTCTGCTGCATCAGAACGGTTACGTTGCATTTCATTTTGAACTTCAGCAATCCGCAGGTTTGCGTGAATCATCTGTTTTTCAAGTCTCTGGGTATCATTGAATGTAAACGTTTCATCCCAGTCTTCCATTGCAATCATCAATCCATACAGAGGATTGCCCGGGCTGATTGTTTCATTAACTGGACTCCCTGCGCTCACATCCCCCGGGTAATAATTGTCAGGGAGTGTAGCGATCAAAGTTACATTCGCATCTATTGTTGTGGAGTTGTCATCCGCTGCTGCGATCCAGACCGGACAGAGCAGGGCAAGGATGAGAAATCCAAAAAGCAGACATCTTCTCATTTTCATACGTAAATCTCCATTCACCGGCATAAGCCGTTAAGATTCTGTCATTTTTCTGGCAACTTAAGGCTCGTGACCGTTTCATTGTCATCTGATTGTGCCTGATTGTTTCTCCTTGATTGAAATCGTTCCGGAATGTTCAGAATCAGGATCCGGGCAAAATCGGATGAAAAAATCCCTGGAGATCTTTTCAAAAATAACTGTTGGAATATGTTCTGGAATGTGCCTGGCGCGCAAAAAAGGTCAGCCCAGACCCCATTGGGCAAGGGTCGTGCGCGAGGGATCGATGTCATTCCATTCCCAGCCAAGTGCCTCAATAATCCGGGAGATTGGCTGCTTGATTGTCTTGTCAAGCATCAGTTCAAGGTCCACGACAAACTCTTCCGGCACCTGGTCGGCATACTCAAAACAGAGCACATCCGTCTTGGGATATTTGGATGTCACGGTCCTGATGTAAATCCGTTTTGGCTTGCTGCCTTTCCCAAATTCTGTGTGGAGATACTGGTTTGCATACTTGGCACCTCGCACCTGTGCATCATCCGTTTCATAATCATCAAGGGCTTTACCAATGCCCCCGGGAATACCGATCTCATCAAGGGAATATTTCCCGCCCCGGTACTTTTTGATAACCTCTCCAAGGAATGACTTGATGACATCGTATCCCTCCCCGTCAAGGATCATCTGCATGACCTGCATCTGGACAAATTTTGTAATCTGAGGGGTATCACTGCGCTTGATTTCGAAACCGACTATATCGGTCTCCTTAACGTCTTTTCCTTCTTTCCAGACCAGTGAACCGGCATACCGTTTTTTCTTGCCAGCCTGGAAGAACCGGGCATAGATCTTCTCGAATTTGATGGAGAAGTAATGGGTATCCGCGTTTAATGTCGTCTTGGCAAAATCCTGGTAACTTTCATTGAGTTTCTTTTCGATTGCCCGGGCAGTAGCAATGGTTTCTTCCCGGTTGAGCGGGGGCAGCTGGATCATGCAGGAATCCGTGTCCCCATAAATGACCGTATATCCCTGCTGTTCGATGACACGCCGGGTATGCTCGATGATTGCCCGTCCAACCGATGTGACGGCAGAACCTATCTCGCGATCGAAGAGCCTGAACCGCGTATACCCCGACACCCCGTAATACGTGTTCATGATCACTTTGAGCACGTTCTGCTGCATGTCATACAATATGTAATCGTGCGAACCAAACGGGAAGGTATTGCGGAGTGCCTTTTTCTCGTCCCGCTCTTTTAGGAGTTCGGAAATGATACTCCGGGTCAGTCCGTCCGGTTCTTTTTTGAACCGGATACCATTCGGTGCTATAAGTTCCCCGGCCGGATCTTTTGTCTCCATCGAAGCATTGATGGTCATCATCGCCATCGGATAGAGCGATTTGAGGTCGAGAACAACAACATTTTCCCTGACCCCCTTGCTTGGCTCAAAAACGGTCGCTCCCTCAAATTCTTCGGATGCGGCAAATCCTTTCGAAGGAAGTACGTAGGTTCCATGGGCTTTACGGAGGATATAGACATCGATGACACTTGATGAATTGAGGGTCTTATCCAGCGGGCAGCCGACATAACGGGCGATTTCGCGATAGAACTCAACGATATTGTCCTTTTTGTTGATGGCAACGCAGAGCTCGACATCCTTGAAGTTATATTCTACAAGAAGTGCCGGCTTATCACGCCAGAGATCCGATATCGTCCCGGTGTACCGGACTTTTTGTTCCCCGACCTCTTCGAGAGCAATTGCATCGAGCCGGTATGACTCCTTGAGCGTGGAGTGCATCTTCTTGTATGCCGTCAGGAGATCGAAAAGGGCACGGCCCCGTAAGGCATTACGCTCGGTCTGGCCGGGGATGCGGGCAAGCGTATCTGACCGTATCCCGAGTTTTTCCATGCGACCGGTGATGTACGGCATATCGAAATCGACAAAGTTCCACCCGGAGAGAACATCCGGGTCCCGGGCCTCAATATACGCTGCAAATGCACGGAGCATCGAGGGTTCATCAGCATAGGAACAGATCGTGTGTTTTCCTTTTCGGAAACAACCGTTGACAAGGCCCCCTTCAGATTCCTTTTGAGCTATATCGGGGGGGGTAATGCTGGTCCCGAAGAGAAATGTCGTATAATCGTCCGGGAACGAATCATGGCAGGTGATACATGTTATTGCATCGCGCTGCGGATCAGGAAAACCGCGTTCATCCTCGCACTCGATATCGATTATACAAAGCCGGGCCGGTGCGTCAACGCTGGCAGGAGCAATTTTGTGATAATCGACCGTATCTGCAGGAACGGACAATCCCCCGGTCAGGCCTGTGTCGATCATGAACCGGGTGGCAAATGGAATATCTGCTTCAAAGTGCCGGTACCGTTCCCTTACTTCCCTGACATCACCAGGCCGTTGAACATAGAGCCTTCGTAACGATTCATTGCGGATTGAACGGTATAGTGTATCAGGTTCGACGGATACCTGGGGGGGATGATCCTGCCCGTCAGCCTGTTCAACCGGGACATAAAAATAGGGACGGAATCCGGTCACATCGACTCGTGCTGCTTTGCCCCCGGAGTCCCGACCGAAAACATGGATAATGGGACCGTCCGGAGAATTGCTGTATTCAACCTGGTTAATGGCAAGTGTTCTGCCTGAAAATTGATCCCGTGATGTTGTCATAAGGGAATCCTCTTTTTGCAGAGTTCCTGTACAAATGAGCCAGCATTTTTCATTTTTTCCGTTTCCCATGGATCAAGTTGCCATTCTTCAATTGCACAAATCCCCTTACGGCCTATCCGGGCCGGGACGCCAAGCGAACAATCGGACAGGCCATATTCTCCATCAAGGATCGCAGAGCAGGCGATCAGTTCATGGCTGTCTTTCATGATGATCCGGATCAGGTGTGCGAGATGAAGTGCCGGCCCAAAAACTGTCCCGCCTTTTCCCTTGATCACAACCATGCTGGAACCCTGCAATTCCTTCAGGATATCCTCCCGTACCGGGTTGCTGACCGGGCTTCCAAGAGTGGAAAATACCGGAACCTGATGTTCCCCGTGCTCGCCAAGAACAAACGGGAACCCGGTTATTCCTCTCTTCTGGAGCTCAAGACCGAACCGGGCACTATCGAGTTGTCCCCCGAAGCCAATACATCTCTCGCGGGGAATCCCGGTCTGCCTGCAAAGATAGTAATTATTCACGTCCATCGGGTTTGTTACCGTAATAAGTATCCCCGGAAAATCTTTGAGTAAAGCAGAGCAGTCCCGTGTTGCCGGCATGTTTGCTGCCAGCAGATCCGCTCGTGTCCTGACCGATGGATTTCGTGGAAGGCCCGCAGAAAAGATACAGATATCCGCTTTTGCGATATCGTTTTTGTCAGTACTGATATCCAGGTTGATGCCGGTATGCTGGAGATCGAGTACCTGCGCATTCAGCAAATCCGGGTTGCTGTCATAAAGGACCAGTTCGGAGACAAGCCCCTGGGAAACCGATAAGTATGCAACCTCTCCCCCGATCCTGCCAACCCCGATTACTGCAAGGCGTGCCATCTGGTTACAATATGGGTATGCTAATAATAAATAACGACCATTTCCTTTTGGATGGTAGCAATTAAGCCGGGCCCGGTGAATGTGGGCGGGGTAAGGCTGGATAATCACCTGCTGCTTGCAGCCGGAGTTCTCGGTACAACCGGGGCTTCCCTTGCGCGGATGCACTCTCTTGGTGCCGGAGGTGTCGTAACCAAATCAATCGGTCCTCACCCTAAAGACGGACACGCAGGTCCCTGTCTTGTTGTTCTCAACGATGGCATTATCAATGCTATGGGTCTTCCCAATCCCTCAAAGGAATTTGTCGGGGAAATTGCAAATCTTGCCGGAAAACCTGTTGTTGTCAGTATTTTCGGGGGCACTCCTGAAGAATTTGCTGAAGTTGCCAGCTGGTTTTCCGGGAAAGTATCAGGTTTTGAGCTGAACCTGTCCTGCCCGCATGCAGAAGGATACGGGGCAGCAATCGGCAGTGATCCAAACCTTGTTGAAGCCTGTACCCGGGCCGTCAGTAAAACCGGGGTTCCAACATGGGTCAAGCTGACCCCGAATGTAACTGATATTACCTCCATTGGCAAAGCTGCAGAAGCTGGCGGGGCAACTGCAATTGTTGCAATAAATACCCTCAAGGCGATGAGAATTTCAACCGGCCTTCGACGCCCGGTTCTTGGGAACCGATTTGGCGGATTATCCGGATCAGCAATTTTCCCGGTCGCGGTCCGCTGTGTTTATGAACTGTATGAAGCCTGCACGATCCCGATTATTGGTTGCGGAGGTATTTCGTCAGCAGATAATGTGATCGAGATGATGATGGCAGGAGCAAGTGCAGTCGAGATAGGAAGTGCAGTACATACCAGCGTGGATATTTTTGAAACGATCCGCTCGGAGCTCTATGCCAAAAACGGCGTGGCAGCAGAAGATATTGTAGGGTGTGCCCATGAGTGAAAACCTGCCCGTCCCGGTTACTATTGTTCAGGTAAAACAGGAGACTTCCCTGATCCGGACCTTTGTCTTTGATCACCGGTTTGAATTTACTGCCGGTCAGTTTGTCATGGTCTGGGTTCCGGGAATCGATGAGATCCCAATGGCACTCTCATCAGAAAACAGTATCACGGTGCAGAATGTGGGGGATGCTACCAATGCCTTGTTCAATCTCGGGCCTGGTGCCCAACTGGGAATCCGCGGTCCGTTTGGGAACGGTTTTTCCAAATGCGAAAAAGTTCTGGCAATTGCCGGGGGAGTTGGTGCAGCACCCCTGCTCCCGCTTGCCAGGGCCGATTGTGTCATGACGTTGTTACTTGGGGCACGAACCGAATCAGAGCTGCTCTTTGTCGATCTCCTGGATGAATGTACGGATGTCCTGATTTCAACGGACGATGGTTCACTGGGGCATCATGGTTTTGTGACTGCGCTTCTGGATGAGATAAACATCGACACATATGACCGGATCGCTGTCTGCGGACCAGAACCCATGATGCGGGCAGTTCTTGCAAAAATTGACGAAAAAGGATTAGCCCACCGGGCTGAGTTCTCACTGCACCGCTATATGAAGTGCGGTGTGGGTGTGTGTGGATCGTGTTGCATTGACCCATCTGGTCTGCGGGTCTGTCGTGATGGCCCGGTATTTTCCGGGGATGTCCTCTTAAAAAGTGAGTTCGGGCACCATATGCGGGATGCAAGCGGGAGAAAAAAATCCTTATAATCTCTTATTCGTTCATTGTCTCATCCGTTTTTGTATCACCCTCTTTCCGGTACGATCCCGTGGAGATCTGAATTTCGAATCGTGCCCCCTGATCCGGTGTGCCGGTTTCCCTGATCGAAATTCCCGTGAGACTTAAAATTTCCTCGGTGAGATATAATCCGTACCCTGAGCCCCGGTAGTATTCACGACGGAATATCCTTTCTTTGGCAAAATAAGGTATCCCGATTCCGTCATCTTCAAAAATAAGCGTAAGCCCCTGGGTGGATTCATGAGTGTATATTCGAATGGCCCTGGTTTTTTGTCCATGGATGATGGAATTTTCGATAAGATTGTAAAATGCCTTTTCAAGGAGCGGGTCAGCATAGATTTCGATATCTGCAATATTTTTTTCGATGCAGATATTTTCCAGTTTCATATCATTTATGACACGGGATAGGGTTGATCCAATGTCCTGCCACTGGGGAGCCGAGGTACCAATTGCCTGATAATCCCGGGTAAACCGGATCTGCTTCTGGATCAACCATGCAATATTTTCGATTTTTTTCAGATACTTTTTCTGGCTCGAATCTATAGCGATCTCTTCAGATAAGGACAGGTACATGATTACCGCTGTTGTCTGGTTGAGAATATCATGCCGGGTAATTGCGGAGAGTGTATTGAGCTTCCGGTTAGCCATCTGGATCGCGGCTTCAAACCGCTTTCGTTCCTGAATTTCAGCGCGAAGCTCTTCGTTCTTTTTCTCCAGGTCTTCGGTACGTTCTTTTACTCTCACTTCAAGATCGTCCCATGCTCTCCGGATTACATGATCCGCCAGTTTTTTTTCCGTTACATCGATAATCGAACATATAACGGTTTGATCCGGAGAGATGGAGGTGGATACAAGAAACTGACGAACGTTCCCATCAGACGTTTTAAACAATAACTCGATATCTTTGTTGTTGGTCTTGTCATGAATTTTCTGAATAAACCTTCTCTGGTGGACAGAATCTACCATGATACTGCAAAGGTCTTTCCCGTTCAGGTCGCAACGGTTAAAATTCAGCATATTGGCGCATTTTTCATTGACTTCCTGAATAGTATGGGTATTTAGGTGAAATGTGAAAATTCCGGCCTGTGAATTTTCAAATATTTCCTGGTATTTTCTCTCTTCGTCCCGGAGTCCCTCGGCAAAGGAAGATATGACCACACCAATCGTTACATAAATAACAAACCATGCAGTTGATACTGCGACCAGTTCCTGGTTGAAACTGCTCATAAAATAAACAATCAGGAGATAGGTCGAACTAAGTCCAAGGGTGAAGACCACACCTTTGTCCGGATAAAAATAGACAAAGAGGATGATCGGCATAAAGTAAAGAAACGGGTAGACCACATAGATCCCGTTTGCCAGGGAAAAAAATGATGCATAGAGTGCAATTGCGGTTGTAATAATGATAGCAGCGTTCCAGAATGATTTATGCCTTATTTCCCGGGGCAATGTCATTTCTCTCCGCTCTGGGGTGGACGACCGCCCGGGAAAAGGAGTTCGTCATCCTTCTGCCGGAGTTCGAGAATTTCTGTCCGTAACTCTTCGTTAATTTTTACCAGGTGTTCAGTTCGTTGTCGGACCTGTTCTTCGAGATCTTCTAACGATTTCCGGATTTCATCATCAATTATCTTACTGTCAGACGTATCAACCAGGGAGCAGAGAACCCTGTCACGGGTCAGGAGTACTGCAGAAAGAACAACCCGATGACCACTCCCCTCCTTTGTCAGGAACTGGGTTTCAATCTCTCCGGATCTTCGGTGATCTTTTACGTCTGCAACGAATCTCTCTCTCTCGGTTGCATCGATCCAGATTTCCTCAAGATTTCTCCCGACCAGTTCATCACGATTATAGTTCAACCAGCCGGAACATTTTTCATTTATTTCCTGGATTTTGAGGGTATTGAGATTGATGCAGAACATGCCATCCTGTGAATTATTCAGGATATATTGAAGCCGGATGCGCTCCTCGGTTAACTGGTTGGCATACGACGAGGCGACAACCCCTATCGTAATGAATATGGCAAACCACGCTGTAGAAACCGCGATCAGCGACGTGTTGAACGGTGCAAGAGCATACACAAGACCGATAAATATCAGGCTGATCGTAAGTGAAAAAAGAACTGCCCGCCGGGGATAATAATAAACAACAAGGATGATTGGCAGGATATAGAGAAACGGGAATACTTCGGCAATCCCGTGAATGATTGAAAAGATTGTCGATAATACGGCAATTATGGATGTGCCAGCGATGAGAAAGAAGCCCAGCGATTTATGACTTTCCGGGGAAACCTGTTGAGTCCATAGATCCTGTCCGGATTTTTGTGACGTGAAAGAATCCCCCCTTTCTAATCTAAACCGATGTTCTTATCCCATATATTCTTATAGGGGATTTACCGGGGATGATATTACACGATCAATAATCAGATTCTTATTGTTTTGATTGGTTGAACTGTTCAAGGTCCTCAAGCTTGTTTATGTTGGTAAAACTTTTCAGTGCGGGATCGAGCTTCCGGATATCGTCTACAGGTACATAACAGGTGGAAAAATTCCGAACCATCTTCCTGAGTGAAAGAGAATCATGACTTTCAAGATATGACAGGAGTGCACTTTTCCGGTATACCGCATGAAGCGGCTCAAGCATATCCGGGTTCCAGCTCGGAATAGCAGCATCATGATTGTCAATACGAGTAAACAGGTAATCGATGACCTTTGCATCGATACAGGGCATATCACAAGCGGAGACAAAAATCAAATCCCCTTGTGCAACGAGCGTGCCAGCATGAAGACCCCCGATCGGGCCGATTCCCGGCCGGATATCCGTGATACACTTCACCCCGTTAATCGAATGAAACCGCTTACACTGTTCTTTGTCCCGGGCGACAAGGATGATTTCATCTACAACCGATTTCAGGGTATTGACAAGCCTTTCGATAAATGTCTGGCCATCATAAACGAAAAAATATTTTTCCTGCCCGTTGGCTCTTCTGGCTTCTCCTCCAACAAGGATTATGGCGGATCTCACACCCTATCCTCTCCGCAGACAAGTGTTTCCTGGAATTTTATGAGATCCACAATACATGAATTATACGGTGTTGGTACTGAATGCTGTTTTCCTTTCTGCACAACAGCACCGTTCATAAAATCAATCTCTGTTGTCTTTCCACGGGTGATGTCCTGAAGCATGGATGACCGGTGGAGTGACGTGGCAGGGATTTGCACATCCCGCAGGTAAGCCAGGTACTCATCGGCAGTTGCCCAGGGTAACCTGACTCCTTCAGCCATGACGACCCCGAATGCTTCCCGCACGATATTTTCAATAATCCGCCAGGCTGCCGGGTCGGTCAGGTTTCCATAGGGCACTCTCATTATTGCCCCGAGCGGGTTGAGAGAACAATTATACAATGTTTTTCCCCAGAGATCGGCTTTTATTCCGGAACTTGTCTCAACATTGATACCCGCAGCTTTCAGAAGGCTGGCAAGTTTTTCTATCGATGCATCAAGACCCTGGGGAAACCGTCCCAGTTTCATGGGTCCAGCTTCAACAGAAACATGGACTTCTGCATCCCCCCGCCATTCAAATCCGGTGATAATCATTCCCCCGATAACGTGGTCTGAATACCTGCAGATGATCTCTTCGTTTCCAATGCCGTTCTGAAGACTGATGGTTTCCGTGCCGGCTAGTAGTGATGCGTATTGCCTGCAGATTTTTTCAGTTGCCTGGGATTTTGAAGTGATGAAAATATAATCGAACCGGGTGTCAGTCGGCACCGTATCAGACGCACTGAACCGGTATGTTTTCTCTCCCCAGATTCCGGTCATCCGAAATCCTGTGGATGCAATTGCATCAGCATTTTTCTTCCGGCAGACTGCATGGATGTCGCATACGTCAGAAAGTCTGGCTGCAAGTGATAATCCGACTGCACCAGCACCAAGAATCAAAATTCTCATACAACACCCCGGAACCTAGTATCGAATTTCATTGCCGTTATGGTAAATGACGTAATTTTATTTTCTGGTTTTTTACTAACCAGTAATTTATGCATCCAATTTTAAAAAAGGGCTCTGCTTTGAATGATTGACCTTCACTTGTTTATGGTGGGAATAATTCTGGTATTATTCTGAAATGGTTTTTTGTCGAGGGCCGGTTTTCTGACGTGCCCGTTGTTCCATTGCCAGTAAGTATTCCTTAATCTCGACCGACGGGGAAAATCCCCCGATACCCTGTGCTGAAACAACCCGGTGACAGGGAATAATAAGGGGGGTAATGTTGCGAGCCATCGCTTGTCCCACGACTCGTGGGGATGTATCTGCCATGGCCGCGACTTCCCCGTACGCAGCTGTTTTTCCGTAGGGTATTTTCCGGACTTCCTTATAGATCCTGCTGTACACACCGTCATCATGAAGTGCGACGGAATCAAAAAAATTGAGATCGACCTGCTGCCCGGAAGAGAACTTTTTTATCAGGGGCGGGACGTCTCCCGGAATACCGGTCGTTGCAAACCGGACCTGATGGATCATTCTTCCACTCCAGGATACCCGGATATGCCAGAGACCGAGACGACACGAACCGCTCATGATTTCCATGCGGCCATCAGCTCCCGGAATCGTGCAGCATCGCATTCGATCATCTCTTCCTGCATCCAGGGTGGAAGGGCAGATCGAACGCGGCGTTCAAGAAATCTCTTTTCACCAAGTACCAGAACTCCCCGGTCTTCAGGAGTCCGGAGAACCCTGCCGAGAGCCTGAAGGGACCGGTTTATTGCAGGTAATGTATAGCAGATGAACTCGCCTTCAGCCCCGAACTTGTGCCGGAAATAATCGATTACCATCCGCCGTACGCGGTTGAACGGGGCGAGTGGGAGACCAATCACCATTGCACCCTTGAGCATTTCTCCCCGGTAATCCAGGCCCTCGCTCCATTTTCCCCCGCAGACCGCAAACATAATGCCCGATTCTCCCCGTGATGGGAGGGAGAGAAAGGTTGAGAGGGCAGACCCGGCATCCGCAGCATCGCGGGGCTCGATGAAGATTTTCCTTCCCCGGATTTGCGGTGTGACAAGGTTTGCATAGGTTTCGAGGATCTGGTAACTGGGGAAATAGATGGCACGGTTTCCTTTGGGGGTACAGAAATTCCTGATATAACTGCATACGCGGTCGGTATTTTCTTTATTCTGCCGCATGGAAAATGCAGTTGTTATATCGTTTGCCCCGCAGACCAGCCGGTTCTCTTTCGGGAACGCGTTTGGCAGGGACAGGGCAGTCACGTTGGAATTTCCGAAATAATATTTTGTGAAACTTTCGACCGGGGAGAGCGTACCGGAGATCAGGATCGCACACGCATGGGATGAGCAGATCTCCTGGAGGGGTGCCGAAGGATCGATATTCCGAACTTCGAGCGTTATACCTGATTCCTCTTTCCGGTAAACCGTGAGATAGCCGGGATCGGTAGCGGACTGCGTAAGCCGGAACATGAATTCCGTCAGGCGTTCAATGGCTGTCTCCTTGTACTGGCCGGTTTTCTGGTTATTTTCCCGGATCATCTCGGCAAGACCCATCAGGTCATCGACAATCTCGTCCATGTTCTTATAGAGCGATCCCCTGATGATCATCCGATCAAAAATCGACGGATCGAACCAGTCCTCAGACTCCGTTGAATTTACGAGACCCTTGATAAATTCCGTCAGGCGCGGCAGGATATGCCGGACTGCATCGGCACCTTTGTGGCGCCGCCGGAGGCCGGAAAGTTCACGCGATGCCTGTTCAAGATCCCTTTCTTCGAGAGTAACGCTCTGGATCCCGTTGATAACGTCCCCGCAGTTATGTGCTTCGTCAATCAGGAGCAGAACATCCTGGGGCTCGACGCCAAGGTTGGCATAGAGCTGTTCCCGTATGTCACGGTTGAAGAGGTGATGGTAGTTGAGGATGACAATATCCGTGTTCCGGGCAGCCTGCATCATCATTTCATACGGGCAGATATCGTTACAGAACTCGGCAAGTTCCCGGGGATTGACCGGGCTTGCAATGATCCGGTCAGCCTTGCTCCGTAATGTCTGAGATGGAACCATCTTCACGCCCATCGATTCAGCCTGGACAAACGCTTTGCTGCTGATGTAATACGGGCAGAGAATCGGGTGATCGCGATCCATTTTACGGATTTGCTGGATGATGAACGGATCTTTTGCAGGATTGAGCGCCCCTTTTTCTGCCCGGTCCCGCATAAGCGAGTTTGAGAATGCTTTGACACCTTCGCATTTGCGATAGATGTCGCCTTCCCCCCCGAGCGGGCACATACTCCCTTTCCCGATGAGATAAACGGCTTTAAGCTGCGGTTTTTTCTGTCTGACCAGTTCCAGTTCCCGGATGAAGGTAGTGAGCTGGCTGACTGTACGGACCGCGATCACAATCTTGCGTCCTTTTCTTTCTGCAAGGAGAGATGCAACGACACTTGACTTCCCGCTGCCGGTAGGAGCATCGATCATAGCAATACCTCCATCCTGTGCAACCTTTGCTGCAACTTCAAGCATGGTACGCTGCCCGGGCCGGTATTCAGAATACGGGAAGTATGTATCGATGGTCTCCATTATTTTATTATGTGCGCTGAAGGGTATTATTGGCGCTGGAAGCGGTAGGTGAAAATGAAGATGATCAATCAATCCGTTTTTTTATGGTAAAAAACAGGATGAATTCCAATCGCCATTTGAATAAAATCTCCCGGACTCCCGATCCAAAAATCAGTAACCGTGTGTCCTTTTTTTATTGGAATCTCAAAAATGATCCCGGGGAGTTGATTTTGTCTGTAACCCCCATTGAAAAGGGGTCAAAAAAACTGGAACTTTATTTCAGGATGCTTCTTCTTCGATACATAATTCCGGGTCTTTATCCATAAAGCAGAGGACCGCAGAAATTCCGAAGATCAGTATTGTCGGAATGTAGAGAGCGATGAGAAAGAGGGACTTGGAGATCGGTGCAGAGATAAGGATCCAGACTGCCGATGAAAGGAACATCCATCCTGCAAACCGTGTCTCTTTCCGAGATATTGCTGCTCCCATCAGGCCAAGACTTGAAAAAAGTGCGACCTGGATGCCGGATAATGTGATGTCACTGCTTGTTGAGATGAGAAAGACATACCCTGCGGTTACCAGTCCTGTGATACTTCCGATGAGACCCAGGATGAATTGTTTTTTCATAGTGGAAAGATGCATGCAGGCAAAGATAAATCTTACTTTTTTAAAAAAACCGTTAATTCTGGTTATTTTTCATGCGGGGCGCGTTTATGGTTCAGGCTTTCTGAATACTCATTCGGTAACTATTCCGAATGGACACGTTATATGGTGAATCTGCATGAAACAGCTTTAATTTTCACAATTGCGCTTTTTATGATATAATTCTTTATTCTTTGTTCGTATTTGCATACGGGTTTATAATTCAAATTAATCCCGCATTTTATCCTGATTCTATGCAGGAAATGGGTATTGCGACCAAAATATTTATCTGTTGTAAAATTAATGACAGATATAACCCTTTCCGGTAGGAGGTGAGAATCCCGTGGCAGTAACTAAGAAAGCAGCGGCAACTAAGCCGGCAGCAAAGAAGCCTGCAGTAAAGAAGGCAGCAGCAAAGCCTGTCGTCAAGAAATCTGTTGCAGCAAAGCCGGCAGCAAAGAAGACCGCAGTCAAGAAAGTAGCGGTGACGAAGCCGGAAGTAAAGAAAACTGTGGTGAAGAAGGCAGCAGCAAAACCCGTGGCCAAGAAATCTGTTGCAGCAAAGCCGGCAGCAGCTAAAAAGCCCGTGGCAAAAAAGGCAGCAGTTAAGAAGGCAGCAGCAAAGCCTGTTGCCAGGAAATCGGTTGCAGTAAAACCGGCAGCCAAGCCTGTTGCAAAAAAAGTCGTGGCTAAAAAACCTGTGGCAAAGAAGACCGCAGCAAAGAAAAAGTAATTTTTTTAAATTTTTTTCAGACTCGTTCAAATGAATGATTCGCAGCGACTGGATTTTTTTAATAATTCAGATGGGGAGGGAAAATCATCATTGGAAATGATTGTATCCTCTCGTGAAATTTTTCGGCGGTTTTAAAAAAAAATCCGGTTGGAAAAATACTCTGGAACTCCCGCATAATATCCTGGCAAAAAAACCGGGCTGTCAAAATCTCCAAATCTCCGACGTAATTTTTAGGAAAAGTCCATAGTCGCATTCCGGCAGCCTTTCCGGCTCATCTTTTAGAAAAATACAGGATGTGATCTGCCCCTGCAGGAACCTCAGGAATGGCGGTTATCTGCCATCGTTTCCACCGTTATTCTGGCAAACGGGAGCTGAATTGGGGATATTTTGTGCTGCGATCCAATCGGAGCCTTTTGCAGGGTTTTCCGGACCGGGACCGATCGATACGCAGGGAATCCGGGCCCTGTACGGGTCGGAAACAGATCCTCTTTTTGTGAGACCGGATTTGATCGCGTGCCGTAGGAGTGTGCCGGCACCATGGGCAGCTCATCTTTTCCATTCCTAACCGGCCATTTTACGCGCCCGGATTACCCTTCCGGACCCATCATTTCCGGCATTATATGCAAAAAAGGGTACACTTTTACACACTTTTTCCGGAAACGTATTTTCCGCAGGATTTACGCCAAACCGGGCATTTTCCATCGAGTTATAAAACGCTAATATACGCTATTGGGAGGCAAAACGCGAGGGGGGTGGGGGGGTAGCATGGTCGGAATGAAAAGAAGGCCTGTTTTTGGGGGTCAGTACCAGGGTGCAGGAAAAATACCAGTCCTGATAAAAGGTGAATTCTCGCAGGTATCCCGGGGATACAACACCTCCATTTCTCCCGATCCCATCCGGGCCCTCTGCGGGCTCCGATTTGCCCGTCCGGATGAAAAATTGGGACAAATTCGCAAAAAAGTGGGACTATTGTTTTGGGAATCGTGCGTATCGGGCCCTGATTGGCTGAATTCCGGGCTGTTCGGGCTCCAAACATGGACGCTAACAGCCCCTATTGAAGGGCGGATCGTTGTGCGGATGGGGTGATGTGGGTGGGATGATGGTTTATGGGGGTTTTAGGGGGTATCCAAAGAACTGACTGTCGTCATTCGTAAGCCGGTTAAAAAGTCGGAATTAACATGGGATACTGTTGAACTGCTCATGCCAGGCACGGAAATAACGGTCTGGTCTCGTGATGATGGAATGCCCTTCCCGAACTTTAACGATGAGCCTGACCTGGATGACTTTTGCCCGGAAGGCAATGCGACAAAACAATTCTGGAAAAATAAATACACCGGTATCAATCAATGGCATAAAGAATCAAAATATGAATAATTTTTAAAATTTCGGAATTTGAGCAGTCATGATTTGAACTAATATTGTTTTTAATACATCAAATGTTATGCCAGTTCCCATTTTAGCAACAATTTCCTTTGCTTTTGTCCATCTCTTTTCATCGCGACATGCGTCAAGAAAATCATGTCCTGCCCAAGTTAAACCTGTGGGGATGATTAATCGATAATTTGATCCGCTACGTTTAGCAGTAGCAGCAGTAAAAAAACCTGCATCGTACATAATTGAAAGATGGTAATCTATCTCTTCTTGCGAATATCCTTCAATCTTAATTGCGTTTGAATTCGGCCCGTTCCTTTGCAATTCTATCTCTAAAAGGATCTTTCGAACTAAATCTAAATCGCGTATCATTTTCTCCATTGGCTATTTTTTTACATATTTATCCTATTATGAAAATTTAATAGTTTTGTAAAAAATAAATGGTTGTTGAATCTTGAGATACTACAATTTGTAAAATTCAATATCAGAAACTTTTTAGTGAAATTTTTAGAATAGAGCATCGCACCATTAATGATAAAGTGCTGCTCTGGAGAATTGGACTAACGAAAAAGAAGATCGCATCGCCTCTTCACATCAAGACAACAAAACCAGAGTGCGCCGACCGGGACTCGAACCCGGGTTTAGGCGTTGGCAACGCCTAGTGATAACCACTACACTATCGGCGCAGTGTGCTCTACAATGTGAGCATTCAAACAATTTAAGCATATCGAACCTGGGGGGAAGGACGGCTCGAAAAATTTTTCCTGATTTTTGCTCTTGCCGTATCCGGTTTTCCGGAGCAGTTTATTCATGGGCCAATCCCGGATTTTTCATCCATCGTTGTGGTCCGGAAATTCAATCCAACATCTTAATGTAACGTTGCCACTCAATTACATTACAGATGATCCCTCTTTTTGTGGATTGTTCAAAAAAGCGAATCGTCATCTTCGGTGGTGGGGATGTGGCAGCACGAAAGGCTGCATACTTTGCCGGGGAATCCGAAGTCATCATGGTGAGCAGGACATTTTCTGAAAAATGTTTACACCTGCCGGTTTCCCGGCAAATCTGTGAGCTGGCATCTTTGTCCGATGCCGGACTCCGGAAAATTTTCAAAGGGTCGTTTCTTGTTATCGGGGCACTGTCCGATACCGCCCAGAATAACCGGATCAAAAATATCTGTCTGGAAGACGGGATCCTTTTCAATAATGCTGACGGAGAAGCCGGGGATGTCATGATCCCGGCAATCAGCCGGGGAAAGCAGTACACGTTCGCATTCAGTACGGATGGAAGCAGTCCTGCAATATCGAGATTCATCCGTACCCATCTTGAAAAAACCTATCCCGGTCTCGATAGTATGATTGAACTCCAGAATTTTTTACGGGAAAAATTAAAGGAATCCACAAAAACGCAGGGCGAGAGAAATGCGATCCTGCATGAGGTTCTCGAGGATATGGAGATGTGGGAGATTGTAACAACCGATCTGCCCCATGCCCGCGATCTGGTGACGGCGAGGTACCTGCATGACTGATCATTCCCCTATCCCGCTGACCATTGCCGGGGTCAGTCATCATACCGCAAATGTTACTGCGCTCGAAGCGTTCCGGTTCAGTGACGAAGGCGCCCTTCTTGCAGAAGCCGGGGAACGGTTCCGGGGAGTCCTCCTCCTCCAGACCTGCAACCGGGTCGAGATCATCGTCGAAGGGGATGCAGAATCGCTGCGCACATTCCTTGCAGAAAAAGGCCGGGAAGATTTTTTCATCTGCGAAGGACAAGATGCCCTCCGTCACCTCTTTGCCCTTGCTTCGGGTATCGAGTCGATGATTGTCGGCGAAGACCAGATCATCGGGCAACTTAAAAAAACCCTTACTGATGCCCATGAAGCAGGAACGGCCAGTTCTTTTCTCGAACACTGCACCAACAAGGCAATTCATGTCGGCATTGAAGTAAGAAAACGCACGCTCATCAACCGTGGTTCAGTCTCCATAGGTTCTGCTGCCGTGCTGCTGGCAGAATCCCTTATCGGAAGCCTTGAAGGAAAACATATCCTTGTTGTCGGAAGCGGTGAAATGGGTCTCCTTGTCGCACAGGCCCTGGCTGCAAAAAAACTGACGGCAATGTACGTAGCCAACCGGACCTATGGCCGGGCTGTCAAGCTCGCAGAAAAAATCGGGGGAAAAGCGGTACGCCTTACCGAGCTTTATCATTACATCACGTTATCCGATGTCGTAATCTCCTGTACATCGGCACCCCATCCGGTCATCCATAAAAAAGACCTGGCGGTTGCGATGAAAGACCGGTGCTGGCCCGTTGAAGGGCATCCCCGTCCGCTCATCATTGTCGATATTGCCCAGCCACGGGATGTTGAGGACGATGCAAAGGATGTGGATGGGATCCATCTCTTTACTATCGACAATCTCCGCTCCATCAACGAACAGACCATGAGTACCCGCAAGGCCGAAGCGGATCGTGCCCGGACATTCGTGGATGAAGAACTGGGAATATTCCTCCGGCACCTCAACCGGAAAGCCGCTGACGAGGTACTTGCATCCATGCATACCTGGGCAGAAGCCGTCAGGATTCGTGAGCGTGACCGGGCACTGGCCCGTCTCGGTTGCACGGATGAAAAAATGAGAGATGTTGTTGACGATCTCTCCCGTGTTCTTGCAAAGAAATTACTCATGGATGTGACATTTGCCGTTCGCGCATGTGCAGAAGAAGGAGATCTCTCATCTGCAGAAGCGCTGGTGAATGCAATCACCCGCGGGGACCGGATCAACCGTTGAAACCTCCCGTGTTGTTCCGTCCCTCCGGGTTCTGTTCAGGATTACCGGGATATAAAAAAGAAACCCGGAATTTTTCTTATCCCAGTTTTTTATACGCAGCAGTGGCTATGGTCGTGAATGTCTCCATATCAATTCCCGGGCCTTTTACCTGGATAACTTCAAACACATCGCCTTTTGAAAAGAAAATGGTCAGCGTCTCTTTCTGGAGTGAGGCTGTCGCAGTATCGGGTTGACTTAAACTGGATAGTCCTGTGATAAGACCTCCTTCCGGTTGTACGACCATCTGGCTGACTGGCGTGCCTTTGATTGCGATGGCATTGTCTCCAAACCCGGTTACCGGCAGAATCGTATTGGTCATATTCGCATCTGCCCGTACCTGTTTTTCCGCCACGGAAATTATATCCGGAATGTTCTTTTCCGGGTATACTGCGATTGTCTGGGTGATTGAATTCGTATCGGTTATTTTATCGGAGGCATTGAAATACCGGACAACATATCCTGCCTGCCAGCCCAGGTCCATTGCAAGCTGGCTGACTTCGGTTGCATCTTTCATCCGGTTTTCCGTCAGCTCAAAACCTTCCGGGACATCTGAAGAGGTCAGGGCATAGGATACAAGTGAACCAGGAACTGCTGTCGTTGTTGTAAAATCCTGCGTTGGGGGACTGGTATTCTGGGTGCATCCTGCGGAGAAAAGAGCCGCACAGAGAAGCAGTGCAATGAGGTATCGGGTAGCCTGCATACGTAAGTGTTTTGTATGAATAGCTAAAAAAAGCCGGCAGTTGATGGTTAAAACAGGTCGTTTTCCTGTTTTGCCGTCAGATAAGATACCATAAATATGATGGACATAAAAAGTTGTTAACATCCAGAGTGCTGGTACTGGCAGTGTATCATGTTTCCCAAACGACGTATGAGACGGTCGCGGTCCCGGAATATCCAGCCGCTCTTAAAAGAGATCACGCTCTCAAAACGTGATCTCATTGCACCTGTTTTCATTGATGAAAATATTTCAGAACCCCTCCCGATAACTGCGATGCCCGGTCAGTTCCGGTATCCCATTTCGGATATTGCATCGGTTGCATCGGATTTATGGAGCCGGGGCATTCATGCAATTCTTCTTTTTGGTATCCCAAAAGACAAAGACGAACAGGCCGAATCTGCGTATGATCAGGATGGGGTCGTACAGCAGGCAATCCGGCGTATCAAGGCTGAAGTTCAGGGTATGGCGGTCATAACGGATGTCTGTGCCTGTGAATATACCTCCCACGGTCATTGCGGGATAATCGGCGAAACCCGCAATGGAACTGATCTCCTCAATGATCCATCCCTTGAACTGATGAACCGGATTGCCATCAGCCACGCAGAAGCCGGGGCGGATATCGTTGCGCCTTCCTGTATGCTGGACGGGATGGTCGGCTCGATCCGGGATGCCCTGGATAATGCGGGTTACGAAGAAGTGCTGATAATGTCGTACTCGACCAAGTTCTCATCCGCACTCTACGGTCCGTTCCGGGAAGCGGCAGGTTCAGGTTTTTCCTTTGGCGACCGGACGACCTACCAGATAAACCCGGCAAACCGCCGCGAAGCATTCCTCGAATCACAGATGGATGTGGATGAGGGGGCTGATATTCTCATGGTCAAGCCCGCAGGATTTTACCTTGACATCCTTTCAGAAGTAGCCACGCTTGGCCTGCCGGTTGCTGCATACCAGGTGAGCGGGGAATATTCGATGATTAAAAGTGCAGCAGGGAATGGATGGATCAACGAGAAAGCTGTGATCCTCGAGTCCCTGACCTGTATCAAGCGGGCGGGAGCTGATCTCATAATCACGTATTTTGCACATGATGTTGCCGGGTGGCTCGATGAAAAGCAGTAACCTCTTTGAAGAAGCACAGGCGCTGATGCCGGGCGGGGTCAGCAGCCCGGTACGGGCAATCCGGCCGTACCCCTTTTACACGGTATCGGCAGGCGGCTGCCGGTTGAAAACGGTCGACGGGGCATCACTCCTTGACTGCTGCATGGCCTATGGTCCCCTGATACTCGGGCACGCACATCCCCATATCAGAAAAGCGGTAGCAGCCCAGATGGAACACGGCTGGCTTTATGGGACCCCCTCACCTCTCGAACCGACCTTTGCCCGCCAGATCACCGGCGATCACCCGGGAATGGATATGGTCAGGTTCGTATCGAGCGGATCGGAAGCGACCATGGCGGCAATACGCCTTGCCCGGGGTTTTACCGGCAAAAAAGATATCGTGAAGATCGAAGGCGGATTTCACGGGGCCCACGATGCAGTCCTCGTTAAAGCCGGCTCCGGTGCAACAACGATGGGTGTGCCGGATTCGGCAGGTGTGCTTGCCGATCTTGTTGCGCATACCCGGCAGGTTGCCTACAATGATCCTGAAGCCCTCGAAGCCCTCCTTTCAAAGCACGGGGATGTTGCTGCAATTATCATGGAACCGGTGCTTGGGAATATCGGGCCTATCCTGCCCGAAGATACGTATCTCAGAGAGGTACGGGAGATCACAAAAGCGCATGACGTGCTCCTGATTTTTGATGAGGTTATCACCGGCTACCGGCTCGGGATCGGTGGTGCACAGGTTATGTATGGTGTGAAGCCTGACCTGACCACGCTGGGAAAGATCATTGGCGGAGGTCTTCCCATCGGTGCCTTTGGAGGCCGGCGTGATATCATGGAACTGGTTGCTCCGGCAGGGCCCGTGTACCAGGCAGGGACATTCTCCGGCAACCCGTTGTCGCTTGCAGCAGGTATTGCCACAATCCAATGGCTGCACGATCATCCCGGACTCTATACGGATCTTGCAGAAAAGACCCGGGCCATTGAAGAATCGATCGACTCCCGTGCAACCGGTTCGTTTGTCCGGACAGGCTCCATGTTCAAGTATTTCTTCCGGAAAACCCCCCCGAAAAATTACCGGGAAGCAAAAGAGTGCGACACGGAAGCATTTGGCCGGTTCTGGAAGAGCATGCTGAAGGACGGGATCTTCCTTCCCCCATCCCAGTTTGAAACAAATTTTGTATCCGCAGCGCATCATGACCAGGATATCGGAGAGCTCGGGCGGGCGTATGCGCAATGCCGATAAGAATCGGGACGCGGGGGAGCAAACTCGCCCTTGCGCAAACAGCCAAAGTCTGCCGGTTGCTCGGAGAGCACGATGTCGAAACCGAGACAACCATCATCAGCACCCATGGCGATACAACGACCGGTGTTCCCCTGCACGAGATTGGGGGCCAGGGTGTATTTGTCCGGGCACTTGATGATGCAATTCTGGCAGGAGAAATTGACTGTGCCGTCCACAGTATGAAAGACATTCCTGCTTACCGCCCTTCAGGTCTCTTTACTTCAGCAATTCTCCCCCGGGATTCTCCCGCGGATTACTTGGTGCACCGGATCTCACGCGCGGATATACGGGTCATCGGGACATCCAGTACCCGGCGCAAAGCACAGTTACTTCGCTATAAGCCGGATCTCATCATAAAAGATCTGCGGGGCAATGTTGATACGCGGATCCGGAAACTCGATGCAGGGGAATATGATGCAATCATGCTGGCAGAAGCGGGGCTTACACGGCTTGGCATAGACATCCCCGGTGAATCACTTCCAACAGAAACATTTGTACCTTCACCCAACCAGGGTACGGTCGCGGTTGTCAGCAGGGCGGATCCATCATTGATGGAAACTCTTTCGATCCTGGATCACCCGGAAACCCGGACTGATGTAGCTATTGAGCGGGCTGTCATGGAGCAGCTTGGCGGGGGATGCTTTACTCCGCTTGGTATCTATTGCAAAGGGGGACACCTGATTGCCGAGGTGTTGTCCCTTGACGGGAAAAAGGCAGAACGGATTGATGTCAATGTCAGGACAATTGATGGTGCACGAAAAGAAGGGAAAAAACTCAAGGGCCGGGCACAGGATCTTATTGATGAAGCATACAACGAACTGGGGATAGAGCATGAAAGGTAAAGTGTATCTTGTCGGGTCCGGCCCCGGGGGAGAAGGGCTTCTCACAAAGCGGGGCCGGGCTGCAATCGATTCGGCGGATGTAGTTTTATACGACCAGCTGCCGGGCGAAGAGATTCTCTCAACGCTCCCGCCTTCCGCAGAGAAAATTGACTGTGGGAAATTCGGAGGCAACCATATTTTAGAGCAGGATACTATCGAGTCCCTGATAGTCGACCGGGCAACGAAGGGAAACGTTGTAGTTCGTCTGAAAGGTGGGGATCCTTTTATGTTCGGGCGGGGCGGCGAGGAACTTGAAACTATCCGGAGTAACGGAATTGAAGTCGAGATGATCCCGGGAATTTCAAGTGCCCTTGCCGTCCCTGCCTCCGTGGGAATTCCCCTTACCCACCGGAAGTATGCGTCGCAGGTGACCATCCTGACCGGCCACGAAGACCCGACCAAGCCCGAACCTGCACTGGACTGGCAGCTGCTTGCAAAGAGCCGGGGAACGATTGTCATCCTGATGGGTGTTGCAAATATCGGGAAGATTGCAGATGCACTGATTCAGAACGGGAAATCCGGGAATACCCCTGTTGCAATTATCGAACGCGGGCTCCGGAAAGACCGGAGGGTGACAACCGGCACTCTTGAGAATATTTCTGCAAAGGCATCGGAGCATTCTATAAAACCCCCGGCAGTGATTGTCATTGGGGATGTTGTAAAACTCTACAACCCGGAATACCCCGACCTGATTCCCGTGGAGGAGTAAAACATGCTTGAGGCTATTGAGAAATTCGAACGGATCATTTATGCCGGGCTTATACTTATGCTCATGATCGTCCTTGTTGCCGCGATGGTCGAACTGGCCTGGCTGCTTGTTACGAGTCTGACAAATGAACCAACCTACCTCCTGGAAAACCATGAACTTGTTGCGGTTCTCGGGGCGTTCCTGCTTGTCCTGATCGGTGTCGAACTTCTCGATACGATCAAGTCGTATTTCAAGGAAAATACCATTCATTTCGAAGTCGTTATCATTCTTGCCATCATCGCCATAGCCCGGAAAGTGATCCTGCTTGACCCGGCTTCAATCGATGGCTTTGAACTGATCGGTATTGGCATTCTGGTCTTCGGTCTTGCCGGTGCATACTATCTTATGAAAATATCGGGTGTCACTGCAATAACTGTTGAAAAACACGGAGAATAATTTTCCTTCCGGCAATCCCGCCCTTTTTTATATCCGTTCTGTTTTTCCTGTACCGTCCTGCTCCCGTAAAACAAGGGTTAATACCTTAACACAACAAAACTTGTGAAGATGAGCGGGACAAAGCTTGCCGGGGGTCCGACCCAGGATGAGATCATGGCGATCTCTCTCCTGAAGCTGGGTCTCCGCAGCACGGATTCTGTTCTTGAGATTGGCTGCGGAACCGGAAAAGTGACGGTTGCCATGGCAGGAACCGCACAGCAGGTTACGGCTCTTGACCTGCGGCCTGAAGCAATAGACTATGCAAAAAAAACTGCACAGGAATCAAAAGCAGAAAATATCGATTTTTTTTGCGGCGAAGCATCCGATTTTTTAAAAAATGACCGGATTTACGATTGTGCCTTCATTGGAGGCACAAAACATCTCACGGAAATCCTGCCGGTCCTTGCCGGTAAAGTAAGGCGGAATATTGTGATCAATGCCGTGCTTGTCAGTACCCTTGCCGATGCATTATCGACGCTTCAGCAGCTTGAGATATCCTGTGAAGCTGTGCAGGTACAGGTGGCACGATCCCACCCGATTGCCGGCAGCGTCATGTTCAGACCTGTTAATCCGGTCTTTATTATTACAGCACGAGGCACAGCATGTTAATCGGACTTGGACTTGGACCCGGGAACCCGGATCTTCTGACAATACGGGCAGTCAACCTGCTTAAGGAAGCAGATGCGGTATTTGTCCCGGGAAGAATCGCGTATGATCTTGTTGCCCCGTACCGGACCGCGGAGATCCTGAACTTCCCGATGACGGACGATGAAGACCATATCCGGAAATGCCTCGAAGAAAATGCAGAACGCATTGCACCCGTGGCACGAAATGGTGTCGCGGTATTTGGTATTCTGGGGGATCCGAACTTTTTCTCGACATTCTCACGATTGTGTGATATCCTTGCAAAGCATTACCCGGATATCGAATTCCGGACCGAACCGGGCATCAGTTCCATCACCGCATTTGCAGCGGCAGCAGGTTTGTCCCTGAACGGGGGATTCATTGTCTCCGATGGGGCTGTTCCCGATACCCGAATCTTTTTGAAAGTCCGCAGGCCACAGGAGAAAGCCGCTGAACTGCGGGCCGAGGGATATTCCGAATTCGTACTTGTGGAGCGGATGTATTTCCCGGATATGAAAATTTACCGGAACGAGGCTCTCCCGGAAAAAAGCGACTACATGAGTGTCATGTACGCGAGGCGGTAACATGACCGCAAAAGTCTGGTTTGTCGGGGCTGGCCCGGGAAATCCCGAACTTATAACGGTCAAAGGACATACTCTCCTCAAAAAAGCAGATGTCCTGATCTACGCCGGCTCTCTTGTGAATCCCGAACTGGTTGCACAATCCGGCGCCCCGATCAAACTCGACAGCTGGGGCATGCACCTGCCGGAGCTGGTCGCTGCAATGGCAGAGAATGCCCTAGCCGGCAAATGTGTCGTACGGCTGCACTCCGGGGATCCCGCCCTTTACGGGGCAATTGTGGAGCAGATCGCAGAACTCGAAAAGCGTGGGATCGAGGTCGAAGTAATCCCCGGGGTCTCTTCCCTGTTTGCCGCAGCGGCTGCCCTCGGGACACAGCTTACCCTGCGGGGAATATCCGAGAGCCTGATCGTTACGCGGCCGGCCGGAAAGACCCTCGAATCCGACCAGATCGAAGAATTTTCCCGGCTCGGTGCGACCATGGTCGTTTTTCTCGGAACCGAAAAGCTCGAAGTTATCACCGGAAAAGTTGCCTGCCCAAAGGATACTCCGGCGGCTGTGGTCTATCATGCCTCGTGGCCTGACCAGAAGATCGTGCGGGGAACGGTCGGCGATATTGCGGAAAAGGCCCGGGCTGCCGGCATCGAACACACGGCGCTGCTCGTCATCGGCGGCGTGGTGGATCCGAAAAATGCGGAGTATACAAATTCCCACCTGTATTCATGACCGATACCCTCGTCATTGCACTCTCCCGGTTTATTCCGGACGCAGAGAAGATTGCCGCATTCCTCGGGGCTGACCTGAAAGAATATACTCCTGACATTTTTGATAGCGAATTCAGAAATTACCGTCGCATTATAGCCCTGATGTCCATGGGGATCGCAGTCCGTAAGATCGCTCCCCTTTTAAACGACAAATGGCAGGACCCGGCAGTCGTTGTCATCAGCCCGAACCTCGCGTATGCTATCCCCCTGCTCGGGGGGCATCATGGGGCAAATGACCTTGCAAAAGAACTCATCCCGCTTGGAATTCAACCGGTTATCACCACGGCAACCGAGTCGACCGGCCGGGATTCGGTCGAGGGGATTGCACAACGGAGCGGGTGTGACATTCTCAACCGTGATTCGACCAGGACGGTGAATGCGGCAATGCTCGATTCTGAAGTCCCGGTTCACGCGGTGCAGGGTCCCGGGATCGTCATCGTCGGCCCGGATGTCTCGATTCTCCTTAAAACCGGGGAGTACTCGGTCGGCATAGGTTGCCGGAAGGGTGTTGAAGCAACGGAAGTCGTTGATGCCGTAACGGAGGCATTTGAAAAAACCGGGATCCAAAAAGACGAGGTGCTGGTCTATGCCACGACGACGAAAAAATCCGGTGAGGCCGGGCTTATCGAAGCAGTCGGGCGTCTTTCTGGCAATTTAATATTCCTTGACGATGAAACAATAAACAGCCAGGCCGGCGTGAAACCGTCACGGGCTTCAAAGATCGGCCTCCTTGCTGTTGCCGAGCCCTGTGCTCTTGCAACGTCAAAGACAAAACAGCTCATTATGGAAAAAACCGTATTCGGGAGAGTGACCGTTGCCATCGCACGATAACCAGGAACCAGGAACCAGAGGAAACCTTGCCATAGTCGGCCTCGGGCCGGGCCGGATTGAATACATGACCGGCCGGGCTCTTGAAGCAATTGCCCGTGCAGATCACGTCATCGGGAACGATTCCTATCTTGAACCGCTGGAGCCCCTGCTCAAAGGAAAAAATATCATCCGGAGTTCGATGGGAAAAGAGGTGGACCGGGCACAGCAGGCAATCGGACTTGCCCGGACCAGCCGGGTTGCGATTGTTTCCGGCGGGGATGCCGGGGTTTACGGGATGGCGAGTATCGTCCTTGAGGTGCTCGAACACGATGGCCTTGAGATTGATGTGGAGGTAATCCCGGGCGTCACCGCAGCAAATGCCGCAGCATCGCTTGTCGGCTCTCCGCTATCCGGGGATTTTGCGGTTATCAGCCTCTCGGATCTCTTAACGCCCCTTGATGTGATCGAAAAACGCCTCGATGCAGTCTTCTCGGTTGGAATCCCGGTTGTCCTTTATAATCCCAAGAGTCGGGGTCGGCCGCATAACTTTGCCCTTGCAATGGAGCATGCCCAGAAGCATCTGGCCGGTTCAACCCCGGTAGCGATTGTAAAAAATGCCCTGCGGGACAAGGATAATGACGTTATCATCACGACCCTTGCCGACATTGCGAATGTTCAGGATAACGTCGATATGCACACGACCGTGATTATCGGCGGAACTGAGAGCAGGATTTGGAGGATGAAGGAACATGTCAAAGGAATCATCACACCACGCGGATACCACCGGAAATACGTATATTGATCCCGGTGCCGAGACAAAAGAGGCATACGAGATCTCAAAGACCTCCCGGACCCTTGCCCGGAAGATGGTCGGCAATGCAACCGAGGAGGACCGGCTCCGCCAGCGCTGCTCGATTGCGGTCGGCGATTTTGCCATGGCCGATCTCATGCGGTTTGTAAACGAGCCGGTCCCTGCAACGCTGGCAGCGATAAAGGCGGGTGCCCCGATCATCACGGATATACGGATGGTACAGGTCGGGATCCAGAAGAAGGGACATGTTAACGAAATTCTCTGTGCTCTTGACTATGGATCGGATATCGCCCGGGAAAAAGAGATCACCAGGACGTCGGCCGGCTTTATCGCACTCCGCGACCGGCTTGCCGGTTCCATTGTCGTAATCGGCAATGCTCCCTCGGCCCTCCTGACCCTCTGTGATATGGTAAAAGAGGGAGTCAGGCCGGCCGTCATCATCGGTGCCCCGGTCGGTTTTGTCAATGCTGCCGAATCAAAGGCACTGCTCCGCACGATTGATATTCCCTCGGTCTCCACGGAAGGAACCCGGGGCGGTACGCCGATTGCAGTTGCAGCGATCAACGAGTGCATTACCATCTTCATCGAAGGCAATCGTGTATGAGGGATCCGGTCACCGGTTTTGATTACCCGGCAGAATGGGTGGAGAAATGCGGGGATCCTGTAAAGCTCGATCTTGTCGATCAGGGACTTGCTGTTCTCACATCTTCCGGGACCGTTCTGCAACGGGGATTTACAACCGGGACCACTGCTGCTGCTGCGTGCAAGGCGGCAGTCCTTTCCCTGCAAAAACCCGTTGACGAAGTCACCATAAATATCCCCTCTGGTCTTGTTGTCAGGGTGCCGGTCGAATCCGCTCATGGCCGGGCCTCATGCCGGAAGTTTGCCGGGGATTATCCCTCTGATGTAACGGCAGGCTTGGAATTTGTTGCAGAAGCCATGACCGCACCGGAGGGAATCCAGCTGGTGCCGGGAGAGGGTATCGGCATTTTTTCCCGCACGACTCCCCGGTATGCAAAGGGTGTTCCGGCAATCAGCGAAGCTCCGCTTGCCTGTATCCTTGCCTCGATCCAGGAAGCTCTCGATACAACCGGAATTACCGGTGTAACGGTATCCCTCCGTATTCCGGAGGGTCGGGCCGTTGCGGAAAAAACCCTGAACCCCCGTATGGGTGTTATCGGCGGGATATCGGTGCTTGGAACGACCGGGCTTGTCGAGCCGTGGGATGATCATCTTGAAGAATCCATGGCCGGCCGGATTACAGCAGCAGACCGGCCTGTTCTCACGACCGGCCGGGTCGGGCTCCGGTACTCCCGTCTTCTCTTCCCGGATCGGACAATTATTCTCATCGGGGGCAAGCTTGGCCCGGCGCTCCAGGCAGTCACCGGTGAGGCAGTTCTCTGCGGACTTCCGGCGCTTATCCTCCGCCATATCCGCCCGGATATTCTCAAAGGCACCGGCTATAAGACTGTCGAGGAATTTTCAGCATCCCCGGATTTTGAAAAGGTGGCGCAGGCGATACTTACTCAATTTAAGAAAACGAATCCCCGTATACGGGTTGTCCTGATCAACCGCGAAGGGAAAATTATGGTGGAAAGCCCATGAAAATTGTTGGTGTTGGCTGCGGGCCGGGACTGCTGACGGATCAGGCCCGCCAGGTAATAATGGAAGCAAAATCCATTTACGGGTCGGATCGATCCATTGAACTGGTCAGGGAATTTATCCCTGCAACCTGCGTTGTGAAAACTATCGATGACTTCAAGGCTCTCCACAAACTTCCGGACGAATCCGTTGTTTTGTCAACCGGTGACCCGATGCTGGCCGGTCTCGGGTATCTTCCCGGAGAGGTAATCCCGGGGATCTCCTCGCTCCAGCTGGCCACCTCCCGGCTCCATATCCCGCTTGCCCGGGTATCTGTTGTTGTTGCCCATGGCCGCGGGCATGAACAGGGAATGCGGGATACCCTTCTTGAAGTAAAGCGGGGAAAAATTGTTTTCCTCCTTGCCGATCCTAAATTCGATGCCGGTGAATTGTATCGCCAGCTTGCCACGATCCCGCTTCCTGTAATGGTTGCCCTCTGCGAGAATCTCGGGTATCCAGAGGAACGAATTGTGACCGGAAGCATCCGGGATCCCCCGATGCCGGGTGCAGACCTGTATTCCCTTGTTATTGGAAATTTTTAATCCGCAGTATTACCGGCCGGAAAATTCCGCAAACATTTTTCCCTGTTGCTCTGCTACATTTTTTAGCGGAGTATTTCTATGGATAAGGCTACACGGACGCAGATTAGTATCGGGTTGTTTGTCATTGGTTTTGCCATGATCGTTGTCCAGGATTTGAAGAGACTCGATACCATCGATCTCGGATTCTCCATGCCCTTCGCAATCATGTTCTATCTCGGGCTTATCTTCATGGCAATCGGATATTATCTGAAATAATTATATTCTGGTCTTGAACAGATTAAACCAAATTCACAGTCTGTTCGGGAGAAATCACTGCACATACCTGCATATCCCCATTGACCCAATTTAAAAAATGATAACAATCTGTTACCCTGAATTTATCATTAAAAATTATTTTAATATATTTTTCTTGAGATACGTTTAAATTATAGTTACGGCATTAGTATACTTGCTGGGTAATGGCACTATCCACACTAAAAGGATGGGTATCCTTCCGGGGTTTTTTCATTGGTTTCCATGATTACCCTATCACAACCACATGTTGCACCGAGCGGAGGCGTGCACGTTTGTGGATAGTCCCTCTTTGTCCAGTTGGGAGTCCCCGCCATGCCACAAATCTGTTTAGGGTTTGAAGTACACCAGCCATATCGCCTTAACCGGCATTTTTCACCTTCCCCGAAAGTGAAAAAAAAAGACTTGTTTGAACATTATTTCGACGGCCTCAATAAGGAAATTCTACTGAGGGTAGCAGACAAGTGTTATGATCCTGCCACAAAGATTATTCTCGAAAAACTCGATGAAGGATTTTCATTTGCCTTCTCGTTATCCGGAACCCTCATCGAGCAGCTCGACAAGTGGAGCCCGGATACACTTGTTGCATTTGAGGAGATTGCCCGTCACAAGAATTCCGAAATTATTGCGCAGACCTATTATCACAGTATCGCCAGTTGTTTTCCGGACAAATCCGAATTCCGTGAGCAGGTCAGCCTCCACTCCGATCTTATGTACGACCGTTTCCGGATACGGCCCACTATTTTCGAGAACACAGAATTCACCTTCAACAACGAAGTTGCCCATACCATAGCGGATATGGATTTTTCCGGGATTTTTACTGAAGGTGTCGACCGGATCCTCGGCTGGCGGAGCCCGAATTACCTGTACGAGTGCCAGGGGATACCGGTTATGTTGCGGAATACCAAATTATCCGATGATATCGCGTTCCGGTTTGCGAACACGTCATGGGATATGTACCCGCTGACTGCCGACACCTATGCAAACTGGGTTGCCGGATCAGACGGCGATTTCATCAACATATTCCTGGATTTCGAAACCTTCGGCGAGCATTTCTGGAAAGAAACCGGCATATTCGATTTCCTGCGTGTCCTTCCTGACGAACTCGCCGCACGGGACGTGGAGCAGGTCCTTCCTTCAGATCTGGTGGCCAATTTCACAACGGTCGGGGAGATCGATGTTCTTGAAACAATATCCTGGGCAGATATCGAAAAAGATACATCGGCATGGATGGGAAACGAGCGCCAGAGAACCGCATTTCATGCGATCCAGACCGCTGCATATTATGCAGTCGATAAGCCAATGTGGCGGTATCTCCAGACAAGCGATCACTTCTATTACATGGCTTCGAAGTATGGCACCTGCGGGGAAGTGCACACGTACTTCAGCCACCACGAAGCAGATGATGCCTTCAGGACATTCATGCGGGTTCTTGCCGATTATGAATCCCGGAACATACGGGTGATGAAAAACCGGAAATCAGCCCGGACCCTGCGGACCCTGTCGCCAGAGCAGGCATTCCATTTTGCCGGTCCGGGCGGATTCATCGGCCATACGGCCTATAATCTCGACGGGTTTGAAGAACTGTTGTACGTGGTACCGAAAGATTCGATCGAGTTCCACCAGTCGCGGGGTGATTTTGCATTATGGATAATCGATGTGCTCGAAGATCCCCGTCTCGCAGAGAATATTCAGGACCTGACCGAACGCCATGATATCATACATGCCGTCCGGGAACGGAGGGAATTATTATGGAGTCATTTAAAGTAGCATTTTTTTGCTGGGAATCAATGTATGCCGAGCGGGTAGGTGGTCTTGCAAATGCCGCAACCCACCTGGCAGAAACGCTTGTTTTACAAAACCACGAAGTGCACTTCTTTACCCGGGGAGCCATCCCGGATCAGGAGATCAAGGGAGTGAACTATCATTACTGCCAGCCCGTGGGGAAAAACATTGTCGAGTACTGCGACAACATGAGTGCACGGATGGTCGACCAGTTTCGGATAGCTGATTCCCAGAACCGGTTCGATTTCCTTCACTTCCATGACTGGCACCCCATCCATGCACTGGATTGTCTGAAAGACCGGAATACGCTCCTGACCTTCCACTCGACCGAGTACGGGAGAAATGGCAACCAGTTCGGGGACTGGTGGGAGTTTAAGGAAATTTCCGGCAAGGAATGGTACGGCGGGTATATTGCCCGGCGGGTGACTGCTGTCTCGGCGACCCTTAAAAACGAAGTCATGATGCTCTACAATATCCCGGATGAAAAATGCGAGGTTATCCCAAACGGGGTCGTCCCAAAAGAGTTCCGGACCCAGATCGATCCCGGGGAAGTAAAAAAAGCCTACGGCATCCACCCGTATGCCCCGCTCATCCTGTTCATCGGCCGTCTCGTATACCAGAAGGGGCCGGACCTCCTTATTGAAGCGATCCGGAAGGTATGTCATCACCGCTGGGACGCAAAAGTCGTCGTGGCGGGCGACGGCGGGATGCGGCAGTTTTTGCAGGAACGGGCAAAAGATCTGCCGGTCAACTTTGTCGGGTATATTCCCGATTCTGAATATATCCGCCTGCTGAATGCCGCAGATATCGTGGTCATCCCAAGCCGGAACGAACCGTTCGGTCTTGTCCTTCTGGAAGCCTGGAGCGCGGAAAAATGTGTCGTGGCATCAAACGTGGGAGGTCTTTCGGAAAACATTGATGCGTTCGTCAACGGCATAACGGTCGATGTGGACCCCGATTCCCTTGCCTGGGGAATCAATATGATGGTGGATGAACCCTGGAATGCCGGGGCGCTTGGGAAACGGGGGCGGAGCAAAGTAGATCGGATCTTCCTCTGGGGCCCGATTGTCCAGCGGCTGACTGAGACCTATTCCCGGGTTGTGGCATAACGTATGTCCGGAGAACGGAAAAGGGACTTCCCTTCTCTCTCCAGGCCTCAATGGTTCCCGATCAGCCGGATACTTTTTCCTGATC